>Ga0214923_10003442_pt1 | contig 19847 bp, 13 predicted proteins | sample LL1510_MetaG_FD_177993 | JGI IMG/M metagenome (GOLD analysis project Ga0214923, IMG submission 177993) | Freshwater microbial communities from Lake Lanier, Atlanta, Georgia, United States - LL-1510 | ecosystem: Environmental > Aquatic > Freshwater > Lake | place: USA: Georgia | collected...
CTGACTGCCAGAACCACGGTGTCAGGATCAGTCCCAGATAGACTACGTCGCCAGCTACGTAGACCGTCAACTGATACACCGCGGCACCCATCGCGCCCCACCCCTCAACCAACCACATTCCCCATGGCACTGCCACCATGATCAGCGGAATCTTGAGCAGGGCGTTCGTCGCGACCCTCCCTGCGATCAGGTAGACCGCTCCAAGCGCCACGGTCAGTCCCTGCTTTGCCTGCAAGGCGCCGTGGACCGCAACCAGGGCAACAGACGGCAGGTACTCCGGACCGTACGCGATACGGAAGACCGGAAGCGCTGCCAGCAGGCCGATTGCGCCCACAGCCGACGCACCTCCCCACGCCAGGGAACCTCGCCAGAAGAGACGTCTCGTCGATGCTGGACCGCGCTGCCCCATTTCCTGTGAAAGCCGCACCGACAGCGCCCGGCTTGCGCCCCCGTGCAGGGAGGCCAGCAGCGTGAAGACCTTCCCGGCGATCCCAAAGTATGCGGCCTCCTCGGGACCTGCATAGCGCCCAAGAAGGAGCATCGGCGTCTGGCCGAAGAGTTGGGCGATGTTCTTGTCGACCGATGCAATCGCACTGAACCGGAAGTACGTGCCCATCGGTACCGACCAACCTGCACGCACCAAACCGGCCAGACTGGGAAACTCGTCATGCCGCACTGCAATGCGCCAATACCACCAGACCGCGTGGACCGCCGAGATCGCACCCCCCACCACCGTGCCCCACAGGACGCCGGTCACACCACCTCCAGCGATGCCGGCAAGCACGAAGAACACGGCGCAGCCTCGCCCGACCAGAAGATCAAAGATCTCTACGACCGCGAGGGTCGACATCCTCCGGCCAGACTGGAGCGATGTGATCGCCACGTTGTAGGCGACGGATGGGATAAGCCCCGCCACGACGATCCGGGTCAGGTTGCCCAGGTCGGGTCGGTGCATGATGAGATCGCCCACCACTTCACCGGCAAGAAGAACCGCGAGGACGACGAGCATTCCGAGAATCAGTCCGAACTTCAGCGTGTAGCCGGTTCCGCGGGCGATCGCGCCACGGTCACGCGTTGCCACCGCCTGCGCGAGAGGCACCACCAGGAATTGGCCAACCCCAAGGTTTCCCAAAAGGTTCAGGGTGCTGTAGAGGGAAAGCACCAGCAAGTACTCGCCGTACCCGGTGACGCCAAGCACGCGGGCAATCACGATGCTGAAGCCGAACCCAAGTGCCCGCTGCAGTCCATTGCTAATCTGGAGGAAGAAGATGTCCCGCGCCAAGCGCCGACGGACCAGGGCCTCCAGTGCGGGTCGCACGGGCCAATACGGCACACCCCAGACCGTTCTCAACCGGGATTGAGCCGCAGCATGGTCCGGCGGGGTAGGAGCCAAGCGAAGCGTCTTCTCATCAGGCGGGGCGGGGGGGTGAGGAGGTGGCACGCCGATGGTCATCAAGCCCGGTCCGCCCTGACGTCCCGGTACACCCCCATCATCTGGACTGCAGCGTCACGCCAAGGCTTCGCATGGGTAATCCCCGCCTTCCCAAGCCGTTCGCGCAGTTCCGGGCTATCAATCAAGCGCCTCGCCGCCGATACCGCCTCGTCGACCCGTGCCGAACGGATCAGCAATCCATTCGTCCCATCCTCGATCGCATCGCCTGCACCGGAATCACTCGCACCGATCACCGGCCGTCCACACGCATTCGCTTCCCAGTACACCAGGCCAAATCCATGGAACTGTTCGCCATCATCCTCGGGAAGCAACCAGAAGAACATGCACCCATGGTAGAGGCCAACGAGCGTGGCCTCATCAACCCTTCCGAGGAACTTGACGGCATCACCAAGCCCAAGCCGGGCGATGGTTGCGCGGAGTGAGGTCAGGAAGACCGGATCGTCAGTCCCACCCACGATCCAGTACTCAAGGTCCGGACGCACCTTTCGCAGTTCTGCAAACGCCTCGATGGTCGTCTGGTACCCGTTCCGACGCTTGACCGGCCCCACGCTGAGCAGGTAGGGCATCTCCCCACTTCCATCGCGACAGGGAAGCCGTTTGGGATCAAGACCACTCAACGCGGTCGAGATGGCATGGCTTGTCGTCGCGAACCGTTCGTGTTCGACACCTTCCGGAACGATCACCGTCCGGGACGCAAACCTAGTTGGCAACCGGTCACGGGTATATCGACTGACCGCCACCAGCCGGTTCGCCCGGCCATAGCCAAGCTCATACCACGGGCGTGCGCCAGGCCGACGAAACGGACGAACGGCGTACGTCCCGTGCACCGTGACGACCAATGGCCGGCGAAGCCCCACAAGCCCCGCCACGGCAGCTGGAGCCGAATATGGTTCGGTCACACAGTGCACCACATCGCAATCACGCGAAGCACGCCAGATCGCCAGCGTGTTTGCCAGTACCAAGCGCGACATCCGACGGGTCTCGGAAACATAGGAAGTCACCGAACCATGCCCGGGCATCGACGCGAGATCCGGCTCAGTACACCGTGACAACGGCGACAAGATCCGCAAGTCGGCACCCTCGTCGCGCAGCGCCCGGATGAGCCCGATCGCATAGCGACCCCAACCATACGAAGGTGCGAGGGTGTCGGTCACCACAAGTACACGCATGAACGACGAACCTCAGCGACTTGGCGAAGCGTATCTAGATCACGGGGCGACGGGGCGGGGTGTTTGCCCCCCATCTCCCGTCGCTACGGGACAAGGATTGGGTGTGCAGGTCCGGACTTCCTGCCAAAACACCGACCACCACCATCAACGGCCAGCCAATCGTACGTACATCACGGACGCCCGGCACCCCGACCCCTCCGCCTCCCCAAGCGAAGCGTCTTCAAATCAGGCGGAGCGTTGGGATGAGCGGGTACTCACGTTCAAGAGCCACGCCGCCAGCAGCACGAGTGCCGCCGCCGTCATCGCCCGTGCGGCTCCCCAGCCGTCCGGTTCGTAGGTGAACACGATTGCGTGCCTGCCTGCGGGAACGAAGACCCCGCGGAATGCCACGTTCGTCGCCACGATGGGCACCCTGCGCCCGTCAACCGATGCCGTCCAACCCGGGGTCAGGGCATCAAGCAAGACAACCAGCGTCGGCGCAACGGTATCCACGTCAAGGACAACCACTCCGTCCGCCTCACGTGAAATCCGGACGGGAACAACGACGCCTCCTGCCTCGGGTGACTTTGGAACCTCAGTATTCCCGCTTCTCGTCACGACCGCCTGGGGTCCGGCAAGCAGGTCAATCCCGATCTCCTGCCGCATCGCATCTTCCGAAGATCCGGCAACGGCCCACGATGTCACGCCATACGTCCTCGGCCACGGTTGGATCAGGCGGTACATGTCTATGGTTGGGACATCCCCCGCACCCGGCACGAGCGCCTTCTCCACAATCACGCCTGCGGGGACGTCAAGCGGCGCCATCACGGTCGAGGTCAGCAGAGCACCACCGCCGGAACTTGCGAGGACGCCCCATCGTGTCGCCATCGACTGACGTCGCTGCCTCAGGCCGGTGAGGCCTAGCCCGTGCGTGGTCCCAATCGCAGCCCGTTCGCTGCCGAGCGCCGACGCAACCAACGCCTGTTCTCGCGTGACAAGGTTTTCATACCCGTCTACCGACGCAATCCGCACGATCCGAGGATCACGCGCCCCAGCGTCACGGGAAAAGGACAGTGCAAGGTTTGGTGTGACCAGGTGTGACCAGACCTGGTACGAAAGCGTGTCAACTTCGGCATGCGTTCTTCCGGACGCCAGCGCACGAACCCGTACTTCATAGTCAGTGGCGAGAGGCAGCCAACTGATGTGCCGGGAAGGGACATCGCCCACGCCGACAAGGGCAAGCCTTGCGACCGCATCAAAACTGCTCTCTTGCGCGAGGATCACGTCATTCGCAGGGATCGCCGGAAGCCGCACCTGCCCGTACACCAGCAACGGCGCCGCAATGAAGAGGCCGGCCAGAACGTTTGCATCTGTTCGTGGACGCCCCCAAGCCCACCACCACCCGGCACCCACCAACGACAGCAGTGGCACGGCTACACCCGGTGACGTCACATCGAGCATCTCGTGCAAGTGTCGCCACGTCGCCTCGAACCGTGCACGGTAGAACTCCGGCGAGTAGTCGCCACGGTTTGCCGACGCCTCGAAAACGCGCGCGCCGACCTCGAACCGTTCCTCAGCCACGATGCGCAGCGTGTCGTTCTCAAGGGCAAAAACAAGCGAAACCGTCACCACGGCGAGGACCAGGGCCACCGCAATTCCGAACCACCAAGCCGTACCGGAAACCGGACGCTGCGTCGTTCCGGCGTGCACCCCGAGTAGGCTACGGACACTCCAAGGGTCCCGCCTGGGCGATATGCCCGCACGCCCAGAGGCCAGGGGCGAGAGGCGCAACCCCATCGGTGCAAGGATCGCAACGGCACCGACCGTCCAGAGAAGGAACCGCGAGGGATCGCGGAAGAGACCCAGCACCGGCAGTCCGCCAATGAACGCACCGACATAGCCGTACTTGCCGAACGCAATCACGATCCCGATCACCGCCATGGCACCAAGCCACGGCAGGCGGGCAGTCATCGATGGAGAAAATGCCGGCACCGCCCGGTCCGCGGGCATCCTTGCCCGCCCACTCGCCTCTCCCGTCGCCAAGCGAAGCGTATTTTCATCAGGCGGGGTGGTCGAGTGGCGTTTGGGTGCGACGTTGGCGGTGGGGGCCGCCGTCGCCTCCATCGTCGACGCCATCGCACGTGCACGGCGAGCGACGGTTCCCGATGCCGTCTGGGACCGTTCATCCCTGATCAGCTTCCGGTACCTCGACACCGCGTAGATTGCCAAGCCCACCGGGAGCGGTCCGAGATAGATGGCCCAATGCGCCGAAACCCATCGGGACATCGAGAACGACGGGGAAAGCAATCCAAGGAGAAGGTCCAGGGGAGATACCGATCCGAGCGCCCTTGCAACATCGGACAACCCGCCCTGACGTACCGATGCATCAAGGATGGACATCGTCGGGATGATGCGGACTGCCGACACGCCCACACCCAGGATGCATCCGCCAAGGAGTATGACCAGCGCCATCCTTCTCGCGAACTCACCATCTCGGAACAGTGCCACCGCCGCCCACATCATGGCCGGCAGCGCGGCGATAAGCACCACCTGAGGGTGCCCACCGAGGATTCCCAAGGCAAGCACGATGCCACCAAGCGGTGGCGCGAGCGGGTGCCAGTCAATCGTGCGCGCGACCACCCACAACAGAGCGGGGAGCAACCAGTACGCCCCCGCCTGGTTCAGCAGCGGGGCACCACCTACAACAAAGAGGGATTGACTGAAGATCAAGCCGGCAAGGGTGGCCTCGATGCGGGTTGCGCCCCACGTCCGGGCAAGGCCATACGTAGCCACACCCGCCAGCGCTGTCGAAAGTGCAACCGCACCGTAGTAGCCAGCCTGCGCACCACCGATGAGCAGGGGAATCCAGACCAGGGGCGAAAACCATCCGTACTCACTGAACGCGATCGGAAAGCCCCCCGATATCGTCGACGTCCAAAGCGGAATATCGCCACGTCGCAAGGCATCCGCGAGGATTGCATGCGCCGGACGGTACGCGAGGATCACATCGGCGTTGGCGAGTTCATCGCCAAGGATGAATCGGCCATAGACGAGGAACGGCAAAAGGAAAAGCAGCCAAGGACCGAACGGCACGATGTCCGAAACGGCCTCGAGCTCCTTCTCCTCTGATCGGGTCACGTACCACAGTCCCCAGTGTGTCTCGGTCGTAATGCGAAGCGTCGTTCAGTCGTGGGCGACATGCAAGCGAAGCGTATTTTCGTCAGGCGGGGTGGTCGAGTGGCGTTTGGGCGCGACGCGCTTCCCGCGTCCTGACTGACATCAGTTCGGACGACCGTACTTGACCTCGAGGGACCACCGTGCCGTACCCGGTCCGGGCGGCCGCGACCGATCCGCCCGGACCATCGCCCGAACCTGTGCGTTGCCTTGCCAAACGCACCAACCGGGGTCAGGTTCCCCGGCCTCCACTGGTTCACGGGTCCGCAATGCCCCACCACGCCCCCCTTCCATATTCGCCTCGCTACGGGATCGGTCTGCGGATATCCCCGTACCCTCATCGGTCAGGATCGTGATGGCGCCGGAGCACCGCAAACGGGCATCTGTTGCACCCACTGGCAGCACGTAGTCCAGCGCAATCGAAAAGGGAACAGGCACGTCCCCTTCCACACTGTCCGAAATGGCAATCCCGGAGGCGGTGGCGTGAACCTCTCGGGTGACAACCAGTTCAGTTGCCCATGCCGGGGTGGACCCATTCCGACGCGCAAGTCGGACGGACGAACGGATCCACGCCCCGGCACGACTCTCCCCAAGGTCGACCTCATCGGTCGTGCATGCATTGTGCAGGGAGGCATGATCACGAAGTTCACTGAAAAGCGGACGCCAAAACCTCGCGTGCGCGCCACGGACCATTCCCCACCCAATTTGCCACGCCCCGCGTGGATGGCCCGCGAACAGGTGTGCAACTGCCGACCTCGCCTGCATGCGCCACACGAACGCCCACTGGCGACCCTCGCGTCCGGGACGGTTCGCAACGAGGAACCGGCGAGTACCGCCAACGATTTCCTCAAGCCGTTCGCGCAGGGTTAGCCCAGTCCGCCTCACGGTCAGGCTTCCGGGATTGAACGGCCCGTCTACCCACGGCACCGGGCCGGACGCCAAGGCAACAACCGTCATCCCACCAACTGCGCCACCCCACTGCGTATTCGAAGGCGACTTCCGCGTCCGCACTAGCGCCCGGACCGGCCCATCGGCAACGCGTGCGACCCCAGCGTCGGCCCAGTGCCGGGTCGTCGACGTGACCCCAAGGGCTTGGGGATGATCGGCGGCTCGTTCGAGCAACCTCCAGACCCGCGCAACCCACGCCAGATCGGCGGTGTGGAAGTCCGGACAGACAAGGTCCAGCGCGTCGGTCGCTCCACCAGCCCGGACTGCACCGTTCACATCGATCCGTGCGACGAGACTTCTCCAAGATTGCCACGCCACCGAGAGCAACCCGTCATCTCCAGTCAAGTGAGCACCCCGGACGAGTGCATGAATGTCAAATGCGTGGCTTCCAACCTCATCCTGACCCGACCAGAACCATCGTTTCCCTTCGATCGCAAGTGGTTTGCGCCCGTCACGTGCCACCACGCCTGCCAGGAAGTCGGTCCCGCGACTCAATGCATCAGATACCCGCCCATCATCGTCAATCTCTGGCAGGCAGTCACGGATGTGATGGAGAAACGCCAGGCACCTCCCGTGGTAGTAGACGGTCAAATCTGAAGTCCCCGGGTGCATCGCATGACCTACGCGTACCTCATACCCCCAACTGCCGTCAGGATGTTGGGCGGCGAGTGCCCGGTTGACGGCGTCACGCACCCCGCTTCGCCACCCAGTCTCACCGGGTACCGCCGCACACGCATGCGCCAGACCCATTGCACCCCAAAGCATCTGGTTCACAATGCCTCTGGTGGCTACCGAATTCGATAGGTAGGTTGACGCACACCCGGACACTGCGTCGATGACGCGCGCCCGCAAAGCCGCCGGCACGGCCTCGAACCGGGGGTGCCGGATCAGTTCCGCAAGTGCGTCGACACACTCCCCCGCATCAATCAGCGATGTTGAGTTGTTCCGCGCATCGAGCCTGCCCGGCAAGAACACCAAGCCACCATGTTGCGGATCGGGTGCGAGCCGTCCGATGACCCATTCAGCGCGTGCCAAGGCGCGCTTCCAGGCCCGTTCGCTTGATGGATGATCGGCACCGGCAACACAGGCATCGTGGATCGCGAGGTCGAGGATGATGCTTCGGGCAAGTTTGCCGGTATGCGCAACCCCGTGTCGCTCGCATTGAGCCACGCCGGTGGACCACGAAGCCACCGGATCGTGATGACCCCCCGGACTGACCACATCCGGAATAAACCGATCCCGATGGAGCCAGTCAGACGCGCGGATGAGCGCCCCGATCATCCCTGAACCATTCCTCGACACGTCAGCGTCAATCCGCCCTGATCACGCCATAAAGCGAAGCGAGGACACATCATGGCGCGATGGGGCGGAGATGGAGATGCACCAGCACAGGGGCGACGTGCTTCACTTCACCGCCGTGATGAACCGAACCCGGGCAAATGGGCGCAGGAAACGGTGCAACGGTGCCGTGAGTTCATAAAGCCGACCAAGCGGCCCGGCAAGCGGTGCCACGGCACGAGGCAATGCACGAACCCGATGCTTCGCCTCGTCTGGCGGAGGCAAGGGGAAGGCGCCGTGCCGGTGTTCAATCCGGAACCCCGACTCCACCAGGAGATCGCTTACCTCATCGTTAGAGAGGGCCTCGAACGGTCCGAGGCTCGGATCCGTGTGCAGCGCATACTGGACGTCACGACGGCCAATCAACCACCTTATCGCACGGAACACCTCAAAATACGACCGCACATTCGTGTGGACGACCACCAACGTTCCGCCCGGTTTCAGGATCCGCCGCGCTTCCGCAAGCAGACGGCGCCTCTCAGCGGTTGGCAGGTTCTCCAACCGGAAAACCAGCGTGGCAGCATCTGAGGACGCATCCGCGATATCCGACGATGCCCCACCTGTGGCCGTCATGGCGTACTGATGAAAAGTCGCAGGGCGCGGTAGACGCCGCTGCACGAACTCGGCAACCTGCCTACCCAGTTCGACGAACTGGAAAGACGCCTCAGGCACCTCGTTCGACATCGCCTCCAGGTAGAGCCCAGTGCAAGGAAGCAGGTCGACAACGACTTTCCCGGATGCATTGACCCCCGCACGACGCAGGGCATGGCCGAGATAGCCACGAACGGCGCGATATTCGGAGGCGACCGGCTTGTTGTAGCGCGGGCCCGCCCGGATGCGAGCCTGGTGATAGTCGGCAACTTGCGCCAGAGTCCAATTGGTCGGGCGCCACGCCGATGGCAGCACCGGCTTGCGCGTCAGGTCGTACTTCTCCCAGTGCACAAGGTGCGACGGGTCACGGCGGGCAGGCGCACCCGGCGACTCGGCCGGGTAGCCGAACAACGTTGTTGAAAGCACCTCCACGTCTCTCGGAAGACGGAGGATTTCACGCAGCAACAACCGGTCGGTGATCGTCGCCTGCCAGAACCCACCCAGACCGAGCGAGTGCGCCCGCAAAAGCATGTTCATGACCGCTGCCGACGCACTCTGGATATTGGCATACGATCCTTGGGAAAACCGGGTATTATAGCAAATAAATATGCATACTTGCGCCTTGTCGGCGTGAGGCACAGCCGGGGCGAGCGCGTCTCGTGTCGCCTTGTCGGTGATTACCACGAAGTCCCAGAGCTGCATGTTGCACGCCGATGGCGCCCACAACGCACATTCGAGCAACTCCTTGACAACTTCCGGGGCAACTGGGCGGTCAGTCCAGCGACGGATTGTCCGGCGGGTCCTGATGGCCATGGACACACCCATGCCCGAATCCGATTCGAATTCGCTGTGTGCACCGTTCTCCGGGCTGCCGACATCCTCCGGCGTCGCCTCGGCATCATCGATCTCGATGAGCGACGCGTCGTCATCTTCAGAGGTCAGCGGCTTCGCCGTCGAAGTCATCACGCGTTTCCTTTTCTGCGTCGCCCACATGCCGCGCTCCCAACCCCACCCCGTCGCCACTTGATTTATATGCTCGTTCCTCGCAAAGCGCCCCAAAACACGTTGGCGAACCAACCCGCCAGCCGTCCCAACCCACTCAAGAATTTTGCGACTGACCTGAACCACCTGCCTTAGCGGTGGACCGGACCCAAGTAAGGATAGAACGGACTCGGGCGGCATCGGTGACGCCATCGAGGGAGGCGACGAGGGCCGCCACGAAACAAACCCCGGGCGGGGTGCGGAGAACAGTGCCGGAGCCCGACTTGCCCCGATCTCCTATCCCCGCGTCCCGACCACGCGCGCGGGTGACCCGGCGACGATTGCGTACGGAGCAACGTCCCGGGTAACGACCGAGCGGATTGCCACGACCGCGCCATTTCCGATTGTCACTCCGGGCAGGATCACGACATCGTTGTAGATCATCACGTCGTCACCGATGGTGACCGGAGCCACCGTGATCGGTGCGTCAAGCACTGGCACATCCCTACGAGACGTGTCGTGCGAATGCGTGAATATCTGGGCACGTCTCCCGACGTGGGTGCCGGATCCAACCCGGACCCATGCACTGCAGTCGATCTGGGTATCGGAGAGGATCACGGTTCCGGCACCAATATCAAGTCGACCGGCACGGTCGCCGGACTCGGCAATCCCGATCCGTACCCGGTCACGGATATCTACGCGATCGCCAATCGTGACTGCGACCCGGCGATCAATGTGAAGTCGCTCATGGATCGTTGCCAAGTTTCCAACAGATACCCCGGCCAATTGCAGGGTTCGCCGACGGATTGCACGAAGAACCCGCCAATACGGACCAACCCGATGCAAGTCCGGCAACGCACCCACAAGCCTCGCCGCCAACAGTCCGAACCGAGGCATCACCCAAGCTCCTCACGTGCGTGGTCAACACCATGCAATATCCGATGGGAGGGGGGTCGCGATCGCGAGGGGAACCGTACAATCATCTCCTTGCCACCGCATCGACGAACGTACGGATCTGTCTGGCACGCGCGTCCCACGTCCTAGACCGGACCCACTCACGTCCCGCCGTGCCGATCCGGTCCGCACGCACCGGATCGGCAAGCAAGGTCACGATTCCTCCCGCCAAGGCCGCAGGATCGTCGGGAGCGACCAGGATTCCCGTCTCGCCGTCGGTGAGGACCTCGCGGATCGCCGGCACATCACTGGCAACAATCGGCCTGCCAGACGCGAGGTACTCATAGAGTTTCAACGGGGATGTGTACCGGGACCCGATGACCGACTGCGCGGAATTCGGCAGCACAACGACGTCGGCGGCGCGTAACCAGGCAGGCACTTGGGTCGGCGGCACGTGGCCCACGACCCGGACTTGCCGGAGTTCCTCGGTCTGCACGTAGGTGCGGAAGGAAGTGACATCCGCCGGGGTACCCCCGACAATGTAGATGGTCACATCCTCGGGCACGAACTGCCCGGCCCGTGCGAGGACATGCGATCCCTTCCACGGGTAGAGGTGTCCGGCATACACGACCATCTTTCCCGAGACTGGCAGCCCGAGGGTCCGGCGGGCATCAACGGCAGGCGTCTCTATGGCGAAGCGTTCCCACGCAACGGCATCCGGAGCCACGACTACCCGATCGGGATCCGCGCCCATCTCGATCAGCGCCTCACGGACACCAGCAGTGATCGCGACTATCCCATCGAACCGAGGCAACACCCGTCGCAACCAAGACCTTGACCGATCCCGCTCAGGCAGGTCGTGAGCCTCCCACACCACCGGTCGTCCGGCACCGGCACGTGAGAGCGCCCAGAGGATTGGCCAATCACGCCCGTAGATCACCTTTGCACGCGACCTCCGCGCATGGCGCGACGCGCCGATCGCAAAGGTGAGAGCCTGCACGGCAAACGCGAGGCCGGGCCACGGCGGGCGATTGAGGATCGGTTGGTCAATGGTGACCAGTTTCACTGCATCCAACACCCGAACAGCGTGTCGGCGAAGCGGCCCACGCAATTCGTAGAACCATCGTGGGTCCTCCTCACGGATGTCATCGAGATTTGCGCGGTCCGGGTGAACGAGTTCAACTGCAACGCCCTCAGTCGCAAATGCATCGACCATCTGGGCAATCTGGTACGACTGCGCCTTTTCACTTGGAAACCGCGCATTCGCCACATACAGCCAATCCGGACCTGTCAGACCTCCACTTGGGACTTCAGGCCCACCCGGGAAAGGCGAAGCAGATTTCAACCATGGGCGATGGGGAATGGCAGTTTGGGTCCAAAGATCAGTCAGTGCGGTAACTGCATCCGCACGCCCAAAATGTGCCCGCACGTGGCGGCGCGCTGCCTCGCCCACTGCCACGCGCTGCACCGGATCGTCGAGCAAACCAATTAGCGCCGTCGCGAACGCGTGATCGTCACCGACCGGAACAACCATCCCGGTCACTCCATTGATGATCGTGTCATCAGTTCCAGCCACATCGGTGGAAACTACCGGCACCCCGGACGCGCCCGCCTCAAGGGTGACGAGACTGGTGCCTTCGTACCACGATGTCAGCGCGTAGATGTCAGCGGATGCCATCGCCGACGGTGCTTCCGTCCCATCGATCACCCCGGCAAACTTGACGGCATCGCCAATGCCAAGGGCCCGGGCTTCCGACTCAAGGCGCTGTCGCAGCGGTCCGCCACCAACAACAATGAACCTTGTTCGCGGCCTGACAGCAATGACCTGGGAGGCCGCGCGCAGGAGCGTCGACAGATCCTTCGATGGCACCAACCGGCACATGGTCAGCACCAAGGCGTCGCCGCCCGTCCCGTCGACCCATGATCGAAAACCATGATTTGGCGCCACATCCGTGAAGCGGTCAAGGTCTACCGCGACTGGTGCCACCATGATCTGCTTGGGGTCAATACCCCAACCAGAATAGATCTTCCGTTCCCGCGTGGTCCCCACCCGCACCGTCTGCGCCTGTCGCACGATCCAGCGGGCAAAGGGGAAAAACAATCGGTGTTCCAACCGTTCACGGCGCCAGAATGGATCCCCGGCGAAGTCGAAATGCACCTGCACATTCAATGGACGGCGAAGAACGCGTGCGATTGCAAGGGCGGCGATACCGGTTGCGAACGGATCCTGTGCCGAGACGACATCGATCCCCTCGCGACGCCCAACGCTGATGCCGATCCGAATCGCATCAGCAATGAACGCGTACCGGTTGACCGACCTCGTCGGGTGCACCACCAATCCGGGCGCGAGATCAATGCGTTCCGGAATGCTCCCACCATCCGGTCCACGCTTGCCGGTCTTGACAATGACATGGAGCGAACCTAGATTCCGCGCGTAGTCCACGTGTCTCGCAACAGTGTCGCCGAGGACCGGATCTCCCGGTTTGCGGACCAACGAAGTGTCAAGGCTCACCGTCAGGACACGAGGCAACCCCCTCCCGGCGCGGGGAGGGGGGCCGGAGGGGTAGTCGTGACCGACATCGGGCCGGGACGCCCCCCTCTCCGGTCGTAACGGGGGAGGGGGTGAGGCCCCAACCCCCGAAGTGAACGCATCCGGGGGCGGAATCGTCACGCAACCTCCCGGAAGACAGCCGCCACGCCCGCAGCAAAATCCGCCGTCGACCGAGGCCGCCCGTTCCCCGGATGTGTGCTGCCGCGCGTACGACTGCTCCCCATCCCCGCGTCGGGAGAGGGGGCAGTGGGGTACGCGCCCCCATAGGATTCCCGTGGGTGGTCACGCGAGACACCCATTGCCGCATCAAGGGCCATGCGCAAGCCCGTCGCATCCCGAACGCTCACCGTCGTCACGGTATCCGTTTCCATGGCGTACTCCGCAACTGACCTGCGCGAAGTAATTACGACCGGCGTCCCCATCGCTAACGCATCCAGAAGCACCAGCGTCCCCGAGCAATCAGATCCAACTGGCGCATCATCATCACTACCCGTCGGGATCACCACGACCCGCGCCGCCGCGTAAAGGTCGCGGAGTTCCCGAGGTGGCAGGTCGTAGCGGACCGTCACGTTCGGAGGCACCGAAACGCCCTCCATGTTGCGTGGACTGCACACGATGGTGACTGGCCACGAAGCGCCGGTTGCCGCCAAGCACAAGGTTGCATAGTCGCGACCGGCATCGCGACCAGCGGCGAGGACGAACGGAATGCCCCCATCCACCACGGGCGACGCCAAGGCCTGATCAAAGAAGCGAATATCCGTTCCCGACCGTACGACTGGCAACCTTGACACCGGCAAGCCGAGGCGCCGCGAAAGGTAAGCCTGCTGATCTGACGAGACACACACGATCCGATCAGCCATGCGGGCTGCGATCGCGATCAGGCGTGCGCGGATGCCTCCCGCGCGAAGCAGGTTCGTCAGCGTCATGTTCAGCCACACCAGCCTCGGTCGGCGGGACGCCGGGATGAGCCTCGACGCCAGCAGCAACGGCCACCCACCCGTCAGGAAGACCACATCATTGCGAGTGAATTGGGGCAGCACCCTCAGCTGCACCACATCCGGTCCGAGACGCCCAACCAGACCCATCAACGCACGGCCCAGGGGCCCGTATTCCGGTTCGTGGACGTCCACGTGCACCGGGCGCCCCCTATCGGTCAACGACCCCGCCACGGCTTCCAGTCCAGGACGTGCCTGCAACCAGTTGTAGCCGAACAGGAGCGTGTCGGGATCGCTCATCGCTCCAACTCCCTCGGCGAGGCGACGCTTGCGTGCCGTGAACACGTAGAGAACCCGGATCGAGCGAAGCGTATCTGAACCAGGGGCAATGGGCTCGGGTTGCATCCCCTCACAGTCCTCCAACGACATCCGCAACGCGGTCTGCCCAGTGGTCCAGGCCATGACCCGCAATCACGGCGCCCCGAAGTGCCCTCCCCACGTCATCGCGCTTGGTTGCGGACCATCCCAGAACGGCGCGAAGCCGCTCGCCGAATGTTCGGTCATCCGTTGCAAGCAATTCGTCACCAAACGGGCCGAGGACTGCCCTCGAAGACGGCGCAGTACTGACAACGGGCACACCGCAGGCCGCCGCCTCAAGCACCACCTTGTCGAGGCTTCCCGTCCGGCTCGTGTGCGCCAATACCCACGCCGAACGATATTCCATCGCCATCCGCTCAAACGGAACCGCACCCACAAGCGTCACGCGGTCCGCGACCCCCAGTGAACCTGCCTCGGCTTCAAGGCGTAAACGGTACGAAGCGTCGGCGCTGTGCAAGGGTGCCCCGACCACCCGCAACGACCACCGATCAGGCGTGATCGCCGCGAGTTCCCGCATTACGACCTCATGGCGCTTCACCGGCGACAGCCGCCCGGCACTCACCACGAGACCGGGGACCGCGTCGGTAAGGCCATCGGGCGAGTACCGCGCCGTATCTATCCCATGGCCGATGCACGCGAGGCGCGCACGCACATGAGGGTCAATCGCGCCATCGATCGGGAAACTATCCCGTGTCGGCGTCAGGATGCGTTGGACGATCGGCACGGCCATCCGTAACGCCCGGTCGACATTCCCATGTGCGTACCACAGGACCACTGGTACCCGAAAGATCCGGGCCAGCGGCGCTGCCAACACGGCATAGCGTGGAACCATGTGGATGAACACCGCACGCGCCCCGGGTAGTGCCTGAGCAAGGGACGCCTGCATCGCCAGGAACTGTCCGAGGCGACCCGTACCGGTTTCCTTGCCCATCGTCGCGACACGGACCCCAACCCCATCCCGCGCGCGAAGTCGCCAGCCCACCGCCCCAGGAGCGCGTTGGGCAATCACGTCGACGCCGTCAAATCGCCTTGCAAGTGCCCCGACCCAGTCGCCCACGACCCCCAGGAGGGGATCAGACCGGTCATACGCCTGCGTGACGAAGACGATTCGCCCATTCATCCGGCGTCACTCATCGCGCCCACCGGCGCAGTGGGGGAGTGGTTGGGGCCAAAGCGGCAAGCGAAGCGTATCTGGTCCACGGGCATCCTTGCTTGCCCACCCTCCCCACTCGCCACCATGGGAAAGGGCCAAGCAAAGCGTATTTTCATCAGGGGCGATGGGTTGGGGCTACGGAGGCGAGACCCCTGCTTGCGAAAGCAATCAGGCAGGGCGACGCACACCCGCCGCCTCCTCCAGGGTCCTCGCTGTCTGCTCAACCAGCACCGGCCACCGATACGCCTTCACATCCACGGCCGCTTGGCGACGCATGCGTTCAGAAAGTTCGCGATCCCCAAGCAATCGGGCCATGGCGTGGGCGATGCCTGTGCGGTCATCAACCTCGAACAAGAGCCCGTTCTCCTCGTCACGGATCACTTCCGGGTTCCCGCCGACGTTTGAGACCGCCGATGGTGCCCCGGCCCCCATGGCTTCCAACAGGACATGGGACAGGCCCTCATACCGCGTGTTCAGCACGAATGCATCGGCCGCCATCAGGTAGCGCTGGGTCTCGGCATGGGAGATGCCACCCGTGAGGACCACGCGACGTGAAAGGCCCTCGCGCTGGATGATCATTTCCAGCCGCTTGCGTTCAGGACCATCCCCAATGATGATCAGCGTCGCCAACGGGGGAAACTTCGGCACAAGCCGGATCATCACGTCCAGGTTTTTCCACGGATACAACCGTGCGACGGTGACGATGAACGGGCCACTTCGCCCAAGTTCGTACTTTACGGTCGAGCGCGCCTGCATCCGTTCCGCTTCGCTGGCTACCCGGGTTGTCAGTGCATTCGTGACGACCCGTACCGATGTGCGGTCCACGCCCCATCCTTGCACCAGACCACCCAGGAAGTGACTGGGAACGATCAGCCTGGTCACCCGCCTCGCGAACCACCGGACAATCGCGCGCACGGCCGAAACCTGCCAGCCATACGAACCGGTCTGGAACTCCACGATCCCGTCGTCTGTCAGCTGCAACCGGATGGCGTACTCCCAAGCGTTGTCACCGACAGTCTTGAGGACGACAGGGCGCCGGAGCACCCACGCAAACAGCACCGCCACCATCTCCGGACCGGACAGGCCTTGGACATACAGGCAATCTGCCCGCCAGGCGGTCTTCAGGAGCACCCAAAGCGCCACAAGCAACCGGATTGGCAAGGGCAGTCCCCGGGAAACGCGATGCACCGCAAATGGCCACGCATCACGGTCAGTCCGCGGATCGTGGCCCGGGGGCGATCCCCCTACCACGGTCACAAGGTGGCCACGCGCCTGAAGTTCCTGGGCAATGCGCGGAACGTACGTCGCTGGTCCGCCGATATCCGGCGGAAACAGGTTACTGACGATCACAATCCGCACGAAACACCCTTTTCGTCCACTATCTGGACCCCATCAAGACCGTCGGGTCCGCAGGCATCCCTGCCCGTCCACTATCCCCTCTCGTCACACCGGGAAGGGCCAAGCGAAGCGTATTTTCATCAGGGGCGATGGGGGCACCGTCCGGTCCGCGGGCATCCCTGCCCACCCACTCTCCCCCAGCGTCGCACCGGGTCCGGGCTGGATCCCCGGTTCAGTTCGAAGTCGGCATCTCCATCGGCCCGTTCTTCAAACCAGTCGCCGTTATCGTGCCCGTGAACCCGTTACGCGCCGCCGCAATCGACGCGACCGTCTGCGGTCCCAGTTCCGCCGCGTGAGGCGAGACGTGAGCCTCACCAGCCCCCGGAGCCGCGATCGAAGTCATGCGCCCGGTCGGCAACGACGAGGGACGGATCTGCTTCTCGATGGCGTCGAACAAGGACCAAGATGGTGTGTCCTTCTGCCAAACAGCGTCACATCCGGCACAGAGCGGCGCTTCCTTGTACCGCCCCTCCACCTGCAGGGTCCGAAGCTTCACCATCTCCGGCCCGTTCCACACCTCCATCAAGGAGCTTGTCTTCAAGTTGCCAATCACCTGGTCGGCCGTGAAGTCGGCGCAGCACGACGCAACGCGTCCATCCCAGTAGATGGCCAGACTCTTCCACAGCCAGTTGCAGGGATGATAGTTCTCCCCGTACGGCTGCGCCTCCACAACCTCGTTCTCCTGCATCACGCCAGCCCAGCCATGGGGCCAGATCGGATCCCATTCGTCGACCGGAAGGTCAGCGAAGAGATCCCGCATATGTTGCGGCAGGTTCGGCCCCTTCTGCGTGGCATCGTAAGGAAGGATCACCTGCATCACGGTGTACGGCGTCGGGCGACCGTTCTCACGATACTCCTTCACGAGTGAAAGGAACTGCCGAACGTTTTCGAGAGTTACTTCGTACTTCGCTCCCTTGCGCATGATCTCGTACATCGCCTTGTCAGGCCCGTCGAATGAGATCGTCACCTTGGATGCCCCATCTTCCACCAGCATGCGTGCCTGGCTTTCACGGAGGATGGTTGCGTTGGTGTTCACGTGCAAGCGGACGCCCTTTGAGCGACCGTACCGAAGGAGTTCCGGGAGTTTCCGGTGCAGGAGTGGTTCACCACGGAAGAACAGATTGATCTCGAGGGCGAACTTCGAAGCCTCGTCGACGATCTTCCGGTAAAGATCCATGTCGATGTAGCCGGTGTCACCCTTCACCGCATCAAGCGACTGCGGGCACATCGGACAGCGCAGGTTGCAGACGCTTGTCGATTCAAGATGCAGTTTCAGCGGCGGATACGGGAGCTTGGTCGTCCCCCGCATCCAGTGGTACATGAACTGCACCGTCCGTGGGTGGATGACCGCCTTGTGGCGACGCCAATTCTTGACAAGTTTGATGGCTTGGTCGACGGTATTCACGGACCGTTCCTCTCTGCGCCGCCGGAACTCCCAATCGCTCACGCATCACAACACACGAGGGGCGAGCGAAGCGTATTTAGATCGGGCGGGGTGGTTGTTGGGAGCGAAGCGTATTTGAATCAGGCGTTGCAGGGAGCGAAGCGTGGGATATGGGGGGCCATTTCCCCGGAAATCGGGCTGAAGCGCCCGCACCGGTTGACGCACTCGATGCCCGAGAACGCGCACCTGCTCGTGCACCATGCGATTCCGGTAACGGCGGCCCCGCCACCGTGGCACCGCTTGCCACGCCATCCCCGCCCCGAAGTACCCGAGAAGAAGCGAAGCGCATTCCAATCAGGGGGATGGGGTTGGCGGTCGGCGCGGGCATATAAATCAGGCGGGCTGAGCGAAGCGTACAAATAAAGAGTGGCGAAGGGGCGGGGTGGTGTGAGAGCGAAGCGAGGGGTGTGAGGTTGGCGCCCCCGGGACGTCAGCGACCAGCGTGTGTCAGGGCAGCGATGACCGCATCGGTGACCTGACCCGTCGCCGCCGTACCACCAAGATCCGGTGTCAGCACGGTACCCGCCTGCGTGACCGCCTCGATCGCCTGCATCAGGAGCCTTGCAGCTTCCGTCTCCCCCAGGAAGTCGAGCATCATCTGGCCTGCCCAGATAGTGCCAAGCGGGTTTGCGATCCCCTTGCCGGCAATGTCCGGTGCCGAACCATGAACCGGTTCAAAGAGCGACGGGTGGCGGCGCGTCGGATCGATGTTCGCCGACGGAGGCATCCCCATGCTTCCCTGGATTGCTCCGCCGAGGTCCGTCAGGATGTCGGCAAACAGGTTGCTCGCAACCACGACATCCAGGGACTCCGGATGGGTCACGAACCGTGCCGCCATCGCATCGACCAAGTACCGTTGCGTCGCTATCGCCGGGTACTCCAGTGCGACCTCATCAAAGACGTCATCCCAGAAGACCGCAGAGAACTGCATCGCATTCGACTTGGTCACACTCTGGACACTCTTCCGACCGCGCGTGACTGCGTACTCGAAGGCGTAGCGGATGATCCTTTCGGTACCCATCCGCGTGAAGACGATGTCCTGGATTGCCACCTCATGGGGCGTCCCACGATGCACGCGCCCGCCCACACCCGAGTACTCGCCCTCGGTGTTCTCGCGCACGCAGACGAAATCAATGTGTTCCGCACCCTTGCCGACCAACCGGCCCCGCAATCCTGGCAAGAGACGAACCGGCCTCACGTTGGCGTACTGGTCGAACGCCTTCCTGATCGGAAGGAGCAATCCCCAGAGACTGATGTGGTCCGGTACCGTCGGCCACCCGACCGCACCGAAATAGATCGTCTGGAAAGGTTGGAGAACCTTCGTCCAGTCCGCTGGCATGTACGACCCATGCTCGAAATACCGCGCCGTACTCCAGTCGAACCGCTCGTAGTCAAGACGGAACGTGCCGGTCACGTCCGCAAGGTGGTCAAGGACCCGGACACCCTCGTTGATGACATCGA
>Ga0214923_10003443_pt1 | contig 19845 bp, 17 predicted proteins | sample LL1510_MetaG_FD_177993 | JGI IMG/M metagenome (GOLD analysis project Ga0214923, IMG submission 177993) | Freshwater microbial communities from Lake Lanier, Atlanta, Georgia, United States - LL-1510 | ecosystem: Environmental > Aquatic > Freshwater > Lake | place: USA: Georgia | collected...
CACAGCTGCAACAAGCATTACAAACCCATCAGCAAGCCGTTGCTGCCGGCACTGCCGATCCTGCCACAACGACGATTATCAAGCAGACGCTGCAAGACCCTGCGGTCATCAGCAAGTTGCCGCCAACCTTGCAAGCTGCTGCAACTAACGCTGCTAACACCGTCCATGGCAGTGGTACAAGCGGCGCACCATCAGCGGGTACAGCGGTTAAGACCGTAACCCTGGCCGATATTCAAGCTGCAAGCCAAGCAGGTAGCCTACAAGACAAAATCAAAGCCGCAGAAGCACTGATGGCCAAGGTTAAAGCCGGTGCCCAACTGAGCCAAGCTGAACAGACAGCCCTTGCCAGCTTGGTGCAAGAAATTGCCAGCGCTAGCACAGGCGCGGATGCAGGAACACTCAAACGCGTGCATGATTTGCTCGCAACAACGTCCAGCACCTTACCTGCTGCAACTAATCTTGGAGGCATTGCAACACTGGCAACCACGGTCAAAACAGCCTTGGCAACAGCATCTGTACCAAACCAAACAAACGTGGCGCTTGCGCTTGCAAGCAACAGTCCACAATCACAGCTAGCAGCACTTACAGCACTCCTGGCTGGCGCGCAAGGCCAATCAGTTGATCCTGCAACGCAAGCAATGGCAGCCCAACTTATCCAACAACTCCTGGCAAACAGCGATAAGTTAACACCAGCAGAACGCCAGCAACTCGTAGACGCGTTAGACAAAGCAAAGACTTCACCGCTTTTAAGCAGCACCGCTCAGCAGGCAATAGATGGTCAAATAAAAACGCTCACGGCTAAAGGAGGCGTAATTGCTCCTACCAGCACCAGCGCGGGACCAGCAGCGGGTGGTAAACAAGCCACAGCGCCAGCCGCGGGCAGCGGCGCAGGCAAAGTTGCCGCAGGCGCAGGCGCCGGGCAACCTGTCCAGGTAGTGAAGGCAGGCAGAGCTGACGCACGCGTCATCCGCGTTGGCGGACCATCAGCACCGCGGCTAACACGCGCCAAGACAATCAGCGCAACCGACGCCGTTAAGCAAGAATTCAGCCAGCAAATCACTCGCGTTAAGACCGCAGGCGATGTAAACGCTCAAATCACTGCGCTACAAAAAATGGTTGACTGGTCAGCATTCAAAACAATTGAACCATCAATGCAAGATCAAGTTAAGGCCGTCATCGATTCGATTGGAGCAGCAGTTACACAACGTTCGCCAAGCAGCATGGCCGCCTTGCAAACCGTGCTAAAGAACATGCAAAAGACTGCGCTCTTGAGCGATGCTCAAAAGAACGCGCTGAGCAAAACACTGGCAAGCACACCATCGCCGGCACCAGCTAAGACTGCAACCGCACCTGTGGCACAACCAGCACCATCCACAGCAGCGGGGGCAACTCCCCCTGCTGGAACGTCAGCGCCTGCATCAGCGCCCGCCGCCAGTGCGCCGATAGCAACTCCTGCACCAACAAGCACCGCGTCTACGACGGCTCAGGCAAAGTAAGGCGCACATCGAACAAAAAAGGGCCCCCCGCATTTTGCAGGGGGCCCTTTTCACTGGTGTAACAATCAATTTTTATTGCAACTTAGAATGGCAAGTCATCCTCAAAGGGTGACTCATCTTTAAACGCTACTTCACCGCTCATGCTGCCTTCAGCTTTCATAGCGGCTGGCTTTCTGGGCGCACGTGGTTTTGGTGCAGCAGCTTCTTGCGCGATTGGCGCGGCGGTAATACCCGCCTCACTCTCATCGCCAGCTTCTTCAACCGCCTGTCCAGAGTTCAGGAAGGTTACACGGTCAGCAACGATCGTGTGTTTGCTTCGTTTGGCACCATCAGGCTCTTGCCAAGAGTCCATTTTCAAACGACCCTCAACCAGTACCGAACGACCCTTTGCCAGGAATTGACGGCACGACTCCGCTTGCGGACCCCAGACGTCCACATCCACAAAGCAAACCTCCTGCACCATAGCACCGGTTTGTTTATTTTTGAACTGACGATTCGATGCCAATCCAAGACGACACACCGCTTGGCCAGAAGCCAACTGCTTGTGTTCAGGATCGCGCGTCAAGTTGCCCATCATAATAACACGGTTAAAACTTGCCATGGCACAGCCCCTCAAACTAACGAAATAACATGCATGATTACGTACGATTAATCGCGTGGCACCAGGATACCACAACCGTGCAATTCAGCAACGGGAAAGCATGGGCGCTGTAAGCGCACGCCGCACGGCGCTCTGCCGGCTTACCAACACCTCGTAGGCCCCGGCATCATGCAAGAATGCATCCACCACCTGACCAAGGGCGTGCACAAGCACAGGCACGGTACAACGGTCTTGAATAAATTCAGGGTGCAGGTCCTGACCCGTCAGCAGATTGGCAAGACCCATACGCGGTACGCGTACCAGGCGCTTTCCTATTACATACGAAAGCCAGGAGGTTTTGAAGGCGATCACTGTTGGCACTTGCAGAAGGCCAAGCTCCAAGGTTACCGTACCAGGCTTTGCAAGCGCCGCACACGCAGTTTGCATAACCGCGTAACGCGCAACCTGCCCGTGCACAAGCTGCACACCTTGCAACGCCTCTTGCATGCCATGCGCCGTCGCTATGCGTTCATAGTCAACAACCGTGAGGGATTGCGGCACAGGAAGTACAAAGGAACAACTCTCATAACGGGCCCGGAGCGCGTCCGCTACCTGCAAAAACACCGGCAGCAAGACAGTCACTTCACTCAGGCGAGACCCTGGCAGCAACAGAATGCTTGCCCCTCTGCCCCCTGGCGCTGTCATGTGCGGCTCAAGGGCCTGTACTACTGGACTACCCAGCCACACGGCGTCCACGCCACGCGCTTGGTACCAAGCAACCTCAAACGGATACATGACCACTAGTTGGTCAACGGTTGCTTTGAGCCCACGCAGCCGCCAAGCACCCCATACCCACAACTGTGGCGGAGAAACATAGGTCACCTCAATGTGTGGTATCTGCTTTTTGAGCAGACGCGCCAACCGGAGGTTAAAGCCAGGAAAATCTACCAGAATAACCTCAGCAAAACCCTCGCGCTTGATGTATGCAGCAATCTCGCGCATTTTGCGCATAAGACGTGGCAGATGCTTGATAATCTCAACAATGCCAACCACGTTCAGGCTATGAAAACTTTCATACAGCCGCATGCCAGCAGCCTGGGCAGCATGGCCGCCAATCCCCTCGGTGTACAACTGCTCCTGTTGCTGACGCTTGGCAAGGTACCAGCCGGCTATGGTGTCGCCAGAAGCCTCACCGGCAACTACAAATACTTTTTTCATGTGAGCTTGAGGCATGGATCGGCCTTAATGCGCTCTACACTCTCGCGTAGCGCCTGTTCATGCTTGGCAAGCGTGGTACACGCCTGGGTAGCCTTGCCCTTAGCAACCACCGCAGGCACGCGCGCAAACGTACACGCTTTGCAACGCGCCAAGGTTTGCTGCAGCGTCTGCAGCGAACCGTCCATCGCAACTTTTGTAGCTTTAGTCAGCCGTGGCTCATCATCAAGCAGCTCTTGCGCCAACCGACCGCACGTCTTTTGGATAAAAGCGATGTGCCGCTGAATGCCGCCTAGCTCCCGCTGCACGGCTGATGGCACCGTAGCGCTGCTTGCAAATGCCAGCTGACAGGCCCCCAACCGGTCGACCACATCGGTGGTCTCATTAAACAAGTCTTTGGCTGCCTGCCCCAATTCTTCTTTAAGTTTATTGCGCGACAATTTTTTGGCCGGCGTTGCCGCAATCACCCCCTCGGGGGCAGGTGCTTGTTGTGCGTGCGCCATAGCTGAGGCACTTAGCGCAAGCACCAGGAACCATGCGAAACAAACCATAATCTCTCCCAAACTAAAAAGGGGCCCCTTGCAGGGCCCCTCCGGTTATCGTACTAAGAACAGCCGATGCATTAAGCAGCTTGTTGCAGTGGCTGCAAGCCAGCTGCGGTTCTAACCGCATTGAAGCGAGCTACAATCGCGTCGTTACCCTGAGCGATCAAGGCCTGCAGTTCTGCCATTTGATCATCAAAGCCAACAACTCCGTGAATGGCTTGGATTCTTCCACGCACTCGATCAAGGTTTTGCGTCAGCGTATCTACCTCTCCGCGTGCCTGATCAACAGCTGCTTGAAGGACAGCAACCTGTTGCTGGTTTTGCTGGTTTGCTTCTGCCAGCGCTTGTTCAGCTTGCCGTTGCGCTGCAACTGCAGCCTGCTGCTCTTGTGCTAAATCTTGAAGCTGTTGCAACATTGCCGCCTGAGCGACCTGCAACAGTTGCAGGTCTGCTTGCGCTGCTTGAACGCGACCTTCAGCATCCTGCACTCTAACTACAGCAGCTCGGTGTGCTCCTTGTGCGGCAGCAAGGGCATTCGTCAACCGCACAATTTCTGCCTGATTACCGCCTGCTTGTTGAAGTTGCTCAAGTTGGCGACCAAGAGCCTCAGCGCGCTCTGTAGTTTGGGCTAGGTTCTGCAGAGCGCCATCGCGCTCTTGCTGCATAGCTCTCCAATCGTCCGCAGCAGCTTGCTGTGCTTCACGAGCTTGCGCTAATTCTGCGTTCTTTGCTGACCATTTTTTGTAGCCCCACACACCGCCGGCTACCAGCGCAACTACTGCCGCTGCAACCACAACTTTTTTCGCTACATCCTTTGATTTTTCATCCCAGGCCATAGCATGTGCTACGGCAGGACTTTGTTCGCCCAACGCAGCAAGCTGCTCTTGCACTGCTGCTTCTAGCGCTACCCGCTCCTGCGCGGTCAACACTGCGCTGTCTACTGAACTACCACATGAAGCACTGGAAAGAGCCAGCGCCAAAACAAGTACTACATTACCGATGCTTTTCATTGCTCAATCCTTCTCGTGAAAAGCCTGTTGAACTAATGCTTCATCTTAAAAGCGCGCTCACTGTATCGCAACACGCAAACAAAAGCAAGCACGCACGCCAGGAAAAAAGGGCCCCCTGTGGGGCCCTTTAGGTTGGCTGATCTTGTTGTTCTATTCTAATTGATTAGCGGACTTCGAGGTTATTGCCGTTAACTTGCAGACGAGCAACCATCGCATCGCGAATAGCGTTAAGAATTGCATCTTCTGCAAGGAGCGCTGTTACTGCGGCACGCAGATTTTCCTGAGTTAATTGTGCTTGCACTGATGCAGGCAGATCGGCAACGGCTGCGGCAACGGCTCCATCAATGGCTTGACGAATAGCACCTGCTTGAACGTTGTTAGCAGCGTCTTCTGCAGCAAGCGCAGCAGCAATACGAGCATCAGCAATGCCGTTCACATCGGTTCTGAGTGTTGCAAGACCCTGCGTAATTGCATCACGCAATGAAGGCACTGCAGGAACTGCTGGAACTAACGCGTTAGTTCCATTAGCAGGAATTTCAGCCACTCCTGGCTTGCCATTTACCGCTTCTAACAATGTTTTGACATCTTGTTCAAGTTGGGATGGTTGTGAGTCACTGCTGTACCACTTCCACAGACCGTAGACTGCTGCCAGTGCAACGGCGGTGCCAGCTACACGCACGGCCCACTTTTTTTGATCTGGCGTAAGTTCCATTGCATGAGCAACGGCTTCGTTTTCTTTAGCTACTTCTGCTAGTTGTTGTTCAACAGCTGCAGCAACTTCTTTTTCCTCTTCTCCTGTTAATACAACCACAGGATTTGCTACCACTGGAGCAGCCATGGAGACTGCTAACACGAGCGATAATAGTTTCTTCATGAGTCTCTTCCTTCGTAGTTAAAAAACGTTATCAGCCAACGCTTTTTGATGTACTCACCTTTTGTTTGACCACAACCGGCCAAACGCGGGACTAACTATAATACAAGGAGTAACAATTGCAAGCAAAATGTGCCTATCAGAAAATATTGATTCGCCATTTAAATCATATTCTGCATTCAAGAATCAAGAAATGCGCAACGAAGAACGTGTCATGCCTTGAGCATGTGTAGGGCATACTGCCCAAGCGAGATGAAGGTACAAGCGCCCACCAGAGCTAAACCGATGTTGTTAAGCACCGGTACATGCCAGCCCGCAAAATACGATATGAAGAGCCAGGCAATAAACAAGATCTGCAAGCACGTTGAAAGCTTGCCGGCAAGGAGCGGTTGCACCTGAGCTATTCTGTGATGGGTAATAAGGAACACGGAGCCCATAATCATAAAGCATTCGCGTGCCACTAATGCCAACAAGAACCAGCCAGGCACATGAAAGAGCGGCCCGTGGAAAAAAGAGAGCGCCCCAAAGGAAGAAAGCAACAGCACTTTATCAGCTATCGGGTCCAGCAAGCGCCCCAAGTGGGTCTGCCCATCAAAGGCGCGCGCCAGGTGACCATCCAACAAGTCTGTGGCGGCCGCCCCCACGAAGGTAATAAAAGCCTGCGGCCATGCGCCTAGGTATAAAAACCAAACCACCACCGGGGCCAGCAACAGCCGCGACAAGGTCAACCCATTGGAGGGCGTTAGCCAGGTCTTGTCGGCGAAAATATGCCGCCAGATAATATGTTGTGACTTCATCGACCAGCAAATTCCTTTGTGGATCGTCCATGGTTCGATCTGTCGTCAAACTCGGGATCACCAGGCACGTCTCCACATAAATTAACATAATTTGGTGAAAGGATAGCGCAAGTTGCTCTTTTTTCAAAGGCCAGTATGCTTTCCCCTTACAGGATGGAGAAAACTATGACTAACGAACTCATTTTTCTGGGCCACAGCGCTCTAGTGGCCAGCATCACCCTCGGGCTGCTCGTCCTAGGCAGAGAAGGGCTCACCGCAGGCGTATGCCTCTTCAGCGTGCTTTCTAACCTTTTTGTTACCAAGCAAATTACCCTGTTTGGGCTGCACACCATCAGCACCGACGTTTTTACCATTGGAGCCGTGTTCGGGCTCAACCTGCTGCAGGAACATTTTGGCATTGCCAGCGTTAAGCGCGCCATCACCTGCAACTTTGCCCTGCTCATCGCCTACCTTGCGCTGTGCCAAGTCCATTTGGCCTACGCCCCGAATATGTTTGACACTATGCAAGCTGCTAGCCAAGCTCTGCTGACCCCAATGCTGCGCATCATTGTTGCTTCCGTAGCGTCATATCTACTGTCCCAACTTTTTGACATGCACCTCTACCGCTTGCTCAAACAGTACTTTGCCGGCCGGCACGTAGTCCTGCGCAACATTCTCTCACTCAGCTGCTCTCAGTTGGTTGACACGGCATTTTTTAGTTTTGCCGCCTTGTACGGCACCGTCCACAGCGTTGGGCATGTCATCATCGTTAGCTATGCCGTTAAAATGTTGGTAGTGGTGGGCATCAGCCCATTCATTGGTTTATCCAAAAAATTACTGCGATACATCCCTCATGCTTAACACGCCATTCCGCTTTGAGTTACTACATACCTCAACCAAATCACGCGCACGCGTTGGGCGCATCCATACGCCTCACGGCGTCATCGACACGCCTGGCTTTGTTGCGGTTGGAACCAACGGTACCATCAAAGGATTAGACAACCCTACGGTACAAGAGCTTGGGGTGCAGCTCATGTTCTGCAACACCTACCACCTCATGCTTCAGCCAGGCAGCAAAGTCATTCAAGCCGCAGGCGGCATTCACCAGTTTATCAAGCGCTCTGCCCCCATCATCACCGATTCGGGCGGGTTTCAGGTGTTTAGTTTGATGTACGGTGGTGTGCACCAAGAATTAAAGAGCCAAGGGCTTAAACAAATATCCAACAGTGTTCTTAAAATAAGCGAAGAGGGCGTCCTCTTCCGCTCCTACCGCGATGGCTCACCGGTGTTGTTAACGCCAGAAACATCCATTCAAGCACAAAAAGATATAGGGGCTGACATCATTGTTAGTTTCGATGAGCTACCGCCCTACCACATGGATCCGAAAAAGCTCCGCCGCAGCCTTGACCGCACTCACCGGTGGGAAAAGCGCTCGCTGGAGACTCATTTAAAAAATCCTAACAATCAGGCCTTGTACGCCGTCATCCACGGCGGCCTTGACCAGGAGCTACGCAAGAAAAGTTGCGACACACTAACCGCCCTGCCATTCGATGGCTTTGCCGTAGGCGGAAGCCTTGGCAAAACGCGTGAGCAAATGTTTGAACTTTTGGCCTTTTTAATGCCCCATCTGCCCACGGATAAGCCTAATCACTTGCTTGGAATTGCTGATCTGCCTTCGATCGAGGCTTGCATTCCCTTTGGCGTGGACACCTTTGATAGCGCCTACCCAACCAAAGCAGCACGCCATGGCCTCCTGCTCACTAAGCGCGGACGCGTACGGGCAATGGCAAGTGGCCATGCTCTTTACCACCGCCCCATCGAAGATGATTGCACCTGCAGCACCTGCCAGCGGTTCACCCTTTCATACCTATGCCATCTTTTCAAGGCCCACGAACTGACGGCCTATGCCCTGGCCACCGTGCACAATATCCACTTTATGGTCCAATTAATGGCCGATTATCGCAGAAAAATCTTAGAAAACGAGATTTAAGCGCGTAAATATAACCTCCCCAAAAAAACACCATTTTCCCTTTATTTTGAGTGCAGGAAACAGGGCAACTCTGCCTTTTCCCTCTTTTTGCGCCTATTTTCACTGGCGATTCAAATAATTCAACTTGTCATTATAATAAGGATATAGCTTTGTAATCGCGGAGGTTGTTACCATGCTTTTTCTTAATAAACGCTTTTATTCCCTTATCCTGACCGCCCTCTTGCTCGCACCGTCGCTGCAGGCCGCGGAGGAAAGCTTTTGGCAAGGCGCTCTTGGACGCGTAACACGCTATTCAAGCCTAAAAACCGCCCTGGTTGTTGGGGGAGGCATAGCTGCAACTGCCCTTGGTTGGCGTGCATACAAAGCGCGCAAAGAAAAGATCATGCTGGCCAGACTACGCAACGCTCTCACGCGGGGGACCATGAACGGCAGGGAAATAATAATAGAAAGTACGGATAATGATGCGGCGGCGCTTCTATCCAACCAAAATACTCAACATCGATTCACCTATCGATACCCAAGTAATACAAACATATATTCAATTGAGATGACGCCTTTATGCTTCCTAGCAGCGCATTCACTCAACCCAGACGCAGCAGTAATCTTGTTGAATAGGGGTGCTAACATCAATCAACATAATGCAAGTGGCAATACACCTTTGTACGAAGCCGTATCGCACAATAACGCAACAATGGTAAGGTTCTTATTGAATAGGGGAGCCAATCCAAACATCCCTTGTACTAATGCGCGTGCAGAGGCACCGTTGCACTGCGCAGCGAGATCAAACCACTCTGAGATAGCAACGCTCCTGCTAGAAGCGCGAGCCAATCCAAACATACAGGATGCAGCGCAACGTACTCCTTTAGAGCTGGCAGTAACGTCTGGGCACACCGCGTTGAGTAGACTCCTCTTGAGAAAGGGAGCTGATCCGAATATACGAGGTTTATATAACCAAACTCCTTTGCATCACTTGGCACAACTGCAGTTCCCATTCACCGATATGTTGCCAATCCTCTTAGAGGGTGGGGCCGACATAAATGCGACGGATAGCCAGGGCGAGGCTGCTTTGCACTGGGCGACATGCTCTCGTAATGATCATTTAGCTCTTTCCCTAATAGCTGAGGGAGCCGACATAAACAAAAAAGATGCCTCGGGAACAACGCCGGTCAATTATGCAACAGAACTGCTTCTGAGAGCACAAACCCCGGCAGAAACAGAAGAATAAAAATGCAAACTCCAGCAAGCCCGATGGGCGCCTATCCCATCAGTGGATAGGCATCAAAGCCCACGAGCTGACACTCGGGCTGAGGGACAATACCAAAGCGCTCAAAAACGCGCTGCTGCATGGTGCGCGCAAGCTGCACCACGTGGTCACTAGTCGCACCTGGCTCCGTAACGAGCATATTCGCATGTTGATGAGAAACCACCGCATTGCCCACCCGCAGGGAGCCCTTGACCCCTACCGACTCCAGGTAGTAGGCGACAAAACAGATCTTTTTTCCCTGCACTTCAAACGGCACTTCTTGCGCATGAAAATTGCGAAAAAAGCTACCACAGGTGTTTGCATAGGGGTATCGTTGCCGACGGTGGCGAATAATTTCAACACTGCGCCCTCGGGCAAACGCACTTTGTAAGGGCTCGACATGCTTGAGCTTGAAGGTAGCATCGATCAGAAAATGCTCCTTAGCCAGCAACCGCGAGGTATCATAACCAAAGTTAAACCAAGCATTATCCACTTCGCTTACCGCACCAGTCTTGGCGCAAATAACCCGCGCACTGACTAAAAAGTGATGCAGTAAAAACTGGAAATAGTGGATGTTAATGTAGACTGAGCCACCAACCGTACCGGGAATGCCGCTGAATTCTTCAAGCCCAATCCGGTTATTTGCCAGACACACTTCTATTAATGAAGGCATAGAAACGCCGCTACCGGCCGTTACCAGGTCACCCTGAAAAGAAATTTCCCCCAGCTGTGGGCGAATAACCAAGCCAGCAAAGCCTGCGTCGCTGACCAGCATATTTGCCCCCTCCCCCAGGACCAGCACCGGCAGGTCACGCTCCCGGGCGAAGGCAAGTGCCTGGGCAAAAGCATCAGCAGTGGTTGGCTCTGCGTAAAAACGGGCCTTTCCTCCAGTACAAAACCAATTTTTCTCAGCCAACGGAACGTCTTGGGCGATGTGCATAAGTTTTCTATGTGTAAAGTTTTTGCGCGCTATGCGACAAAAATAATTGCAGTTAATAAAATTCTTGAGCCCGGAGGGTCGCTTTATCTACTATGAAGGTAGGATAAGCGTGCCATAGGGACAGTGCTGCAGTCTAGCTACTTGCACATTGATTGTCACGCTTCAATCAAACAGGGGCTAAAGACATTCATCGTCTTGGGGGGAGATTTGTCATGCACATTCGGTTGGCACACCTAACTATGGTAATGCTTTTGCTCGTGCCGTCTGCACTGCCACGCACCGACAACGCGAGCAAAGCGAAAAAAGGCGTGGTCGGCGCCACTGCATCATCTATCGTAGCCGCTGGCTCACTTGAATATTTCGATGTCCAGTGCGAACAACTCAGTCAGCAAATTATCATCAAGTCATCGCGTACTATCAAGTGCAAAAAGCAGCTCTCGCCCGAAAAGCACCAGTTAATCGTCGACATCACTGGCCTGCGCCTGTCGGGAACTGATCAAGAAATGATCAGTAAAAAAATGGATGCGTTGAAGGAGCTAGGATACATCAAAGACCTCGCTTTTGGGTCCGACCAACCTGATGCAACACGCTTTATTTTTACGTTCGCGCCTCACCGGATGGTCACGGATAAAGAAAACAATGAGCAGGCCCAGGTACCAAACCGCTTCCTCATTCGTTCGTGCAGCTACGCGCAATCGCTCACCATCGATATCTTCACCGAGGAAGCATTGAAGAAAGTGATTCATAAGGATTCATTTATCAAGCTCGCTGCCAACGACGTGCAGCGAGCTGATTATGCTCCTCTGGCCGGCAGTCTTAAGCCGCTGCGCATTTTAATTGACGCCGGGCACGGCGGCAGCGACAAAGGAGCTGCAAGTCACCATGGGGTCCTGGAAAAAGACATCACGCTTGATATCGGCAAGCGTGTGCACCGCGAACTGCGTGATTTAGGCTATCAAGTCTACTTGACGCGTTATGACGATGCGGAGCTTTCACTGGCACAGCGCACATCAATCGCCACCCAGTTTCAGACTGACTTTGTAGTTTCGATTCATGCTAATTCAAGCGGCAAGCCGCTATCAGTTGCAAACGGCATTGAGACATTTTATTTTCCTGCCAAGGAACTACGCAACAAAGAACGCCTCGACTTCATGTTTGTTAACCACCCTGCCGACATGAGCATTATCCACCAAATCCAACAAAATGTGCATGCCATGGTCAACGCATCGTACCACCTGGCAAAAAACATCCAGGATGCGGTTGTCAGCACCGTAGCAACGCAGCACAAAGACGTACAAAATCGCGGCGTCAAGGCAGACTTTTTCCGTCTGTTCATTAAAAACCGTGTTCCATGCGCCTTGGTAGAAGTTGGTTTCATGACCAACCGCCAAGAAGCAGAGCGCCTAGAAAACAAAAAATACCGCAAACTCTTGGCTAACGGCATTGTCCGGGGCATTACCTCATTTGTCCAAGCGCATAAACAACTCGTGCAAGCGGCAGTCTAAGTCGGACAACTTCCCAAATAAATAAAATCGCACTTCGCTTTTTCAGCCTCACGCAGGTTCATGAGCGTCTGGCGGCTGACCGGTTTGCGCAATTGCTTAACCTGGATCTGCAGGCCGCGTGGGAGTTTAGCTAAGTCGATTCCCCACCCCCCATGCTGGCTATCGAGCGCAACATAATACATTTCGTTGAAGGAGAGGAGGAGAACACGGCTACGTCCCCCTGCAAAATCCTGTTGGCGGCAAAAGCGACGCTCAAAGACAACCTGTCCCCGCTCAACATGCTTGCCATCGGTCACACGCCATGTCGTCGTGCTGTGTGCAAGTTCATGGGTCTGCCCCGTAGAAAGCTTAGCGGTAAACGTGCCGTCTTCCTGGTAGGAGCTACGTGTGAGCAGTACCCGCTTGCCAGCCACCCGCATTGCAATCGAATCGCCTACACCGTGGTCCGGACCATCACCTGCCAGCATCCAGGTGTGTTGTTCGGCATAGTACGGCTCCTGCGAATCGAGCATCGGGTCGATAATCCGAAGGGTAAAGTGCGGCACTTGTTCGCCCAGCAATGCGCGCAAAAGTTGCAACACATCGTTGCCGCCAGCGATATACACAATTTCTTTGTGCTTGCTGGCCGCCTCCACCAGCCGATCCAGGCAGGCGCTATGCCAATGGCGCCAGCCCTCGCCCACAAGCTGCTGCCACATAACGCTCAGGACTGCACGCGCAGGTTGCTGATTAGTTTGATTGTTTAGGTAGCCTGAAAAAGTACTGAATCCTTTGCCGTAGCAATATTCAAACAGTCGATTGGCCAAAGCAAACATTGCCTCTTTGGTCTCTTTCACCCCATCTTGCCAGAGAAGCAAACGGAAAAAGGCATTGTACAGATCGATCGTCTCCTGCACCGGCGCACGGCATTCATGCATATGCTGCACCGCGCTGATCATAGAACTTTGTGCCAACAGGTGCAGTAGCTGCCCTGGATCGTATTCCATAGACTGCCGCAACTGCTCAAACTGCTTGGTATGCCCTACCACGCGTCCGCGCTGGTCAAGCAAAAAAAGATCCGCTATGGCCGCCTGTACAGGCTTGAAAAGCCCACGTTTGTGATGCAGGTAGGCGCTGCATGCGCCACGAAAAGCCCGACTACGCGCATACCCATCAACCACCAACGGTCTGTCGTCAAAGACTAACTGCCACGCCCTCCATTTGCCAAACACTGCCTGCTCATCTTTGTTCACGCCACATACCGATGTTGCAACCAAGCAGAGCGTCCCTAACACGCGCTTGATCATGTGCCCCCCTCCCTAGCCCGTTACTTCCCCATACTTCAACGTTCTTCTCGGAACATCCCCTCAGAAAAACCGCTCGCCCAGACCCTTCGACAAGCTTCATCCTACGCCACAGCTACGGAGGACACGGCAGGGCGAACGGGTCGATCAGCATGTTGTCGCTAGCGGCATTGCTCTGTTATTTGACACAGCTCCCCAAGCGGATAAATGAAAATGGCGAATCATCCGCCTTGTACAAGTTACACATCATACGCGCGGTCACTGGGCGATGCAGCTGTTTGATGTGCACTTCAACATTTTTGCTCAGCTTGCGCGGGTCAATGCCCCAATTTTCTGCGTCTGCACAGGCGATGAAATGCAGTTCGTTAAAGGACATAAGCAAAGCGTGCTTCTTGGCTGGGGCAAAATCATCAGCGGTACAAAAGCGCCGCTCAAATGTAACCTCACCTAGCACGTCGTGGGCCGCATTGCGCACTTCCCACGTCGTTACGCTTTCAGGCAGTGATGCTGACGACTTATCTGCCAGCTTGACCTGCAATTTTTTCTTGGGATGCTCATCATACGCGGAGCGCACCAAGCGAATGCCCTTGGGAAAGGTTATGGCATCTCCCAGCGCACGTCCTTGACCCTCTCCACCAATCAGCCACTCCCAATCTTTAATGTAGTAGCGAGGCTGCGTTGGTAGCATCGGATCAATAATTTGTATGTTATAAATGCCAGCGCTGATCAGCTCGCTAATGTCGCACCCACCTGCAATGTAGCGAATTGTCTTGCCGCGCGCTGCCAGCTCTTGCAACCGCTGCAATGACTCTGACGACCATTCCTTCCAGCCGGAGCCAGCCAGGGGAGACCAGATAATCGAATAGAGAAAGCGCAGTACTGGATGCTGCTCGGGATCAGAAAACATGCGATAACAAGAAGCCCACCCCGTATCAAACAAGTGAAAAAATGCTGTCTGAGCAAGGCTGAACATGTACTTGCCATGCTCTTCATACTCTTGCCCGCCACACAGTGCATGCGCAAAGCGCAAGTTGCGGTCAATCACGCTTTGAAAACGCTTTTTCTCTTCTAGCTTGTTCAGCTTGTCAGAACGCCATCCCGCGTACTGCATCCGTTTTATGAATGCCCCAATATCACCATCAAGCTCGCTGTAGATTTTGCCAACAGCCCGCCGAGCCACCGGCGTGTTTGCCAGCGGGGCTTGATAGTCAGCGCCAAGCAAACGAGCAAACAACTGAAAGGTTTCTACGTCTTGCTGGCAATCGTTATTGAAGCGCTCAATAAAACCAGATGCACGCGACTTGATAGAAAGCTGCTTCCAACGGTGTTGTTTGTACCCACTGTTTTCATCCGCCCATGCGGCAAAAACCTGACTCACACTCCGTTGCGTTGGCTGAACTGCTGAAGCAATGCCAACATTAGAAAGGCTGATGGTGCCTGCTAGTGCCATGATTTTTCCTACTCTCATTGCTACCTCCCCAGCCCTTTAATGACTAATATAATTTAAAAGTCACTCACTGACAGAAAGAACGTACCATAGATACCGGATAAAGGCCTATAATTTCGCTTTGTTATTCTCCAAACAAGCAAAAAAATTTATACTGTATAGTATGAGCTTACGTCTCTTCAAGGCATCATACATACCCCTATCGCGTTTGCCTCTAGTACTTGGGTGGTCACTTTCAGAGAAAAGGAAAGACATGTCTGCACAGATTTCACTCTCCTTCGAATTAATCAGTTTACTCAACTGGTTACTTCGTCATGAAAAAACCATGCTCAACAACGTGATAAAGCATGCTCTCGAGCGCGGCTTTGCTGAAGAACTGGAAAAAATTGACCTGACGGCGGTAGCCACCGATAACGAGGAGCTGTACAACACAGTACTTGATTTTCTGGAGTATCTAGAGCACTCACTGATCAAAAACTTAGAATCTATTCACGTCGATAATAAAACCAAAGATGCGATCATGCCAACGCTCCAAAAACTTGAAGGCGACAGCCTTGATCATAAGACCTTGTGGCTGAGTATGCAGCAAACAAAAGCGCGCATGCTTAAAGCAAAACACGTACCTGCTGAACAAGCAAAGCCTACGTTGTTAACGCCAGAAGAAGCTCGCGCTGAGCACAATCAGCATGCCAACAAGATTTTGTTTGAACAGCTGCTGAAAAATTGGAAACCCACCAACAAAGAAACAATGAACTAAGAAAAAAGGGGCCGCTTTAAACGGCCCCTTTTTTCTGCATTTACTTCTTTTTTGCCTGTTTGCTAACAGCTACAGCCTGGTCAACCCACTGCCGCAATATTTCTTGATTTTCCAAAACCTCTGCTGGCACTTGCCAGTAACTGAGGGCCACCCGCTGACCGTCCTTACCTTCATACGTGAAAGGTACAGCGTCGTAGGCTTGATAGGCCTTACACGTCTGCGCATCGGTCTTAAAATACAAAATATCATCTGCAACGATAGCAAAGATGATCCCGTAGCGATACAAGCCATAGCCACCAAACATCCGGCGAGATGTTATCCCGCCCAGCGGCATCAGCATGTCTAAAACATAATCAATGTAGCCAGGTTGTTTCACAGCTTAAAGCCAAGCTTGCGCAAGTTATGACACAGCTCGTACAGAGGCAACCCAATGACGGCGCTATACGATCCTTGAATGCTCTTGAGAAAACGCAGTCCATTATCTTCAACCATAGCCGCACCTGACGCTTGCAACGCCATAGGCATAGCTGCCAAGTAGCTCTCAATAGACGCATCATCTACATAAAATTCCACCATGCTGCTTACAAGCCACTGTTCATGCTCACCGCGTTGCCAGCCATCATTGCGTCGATAGAACTTATCTAAACAACAAGCCGTAACCACTTCCACCGGCCCCTGGCGCAGGGTCTTAAGCATTTTGACGGCGTGGTCCTTATTCATTGGCTTGCCAAAAATTTGACTGGTGCTTGGACTGCGCTCAAGCGTATCGGCCGTCAGAGCAAAAATATAGTCGCTATCGGTCTTGGTTGGCTCAGGCAGACGCAAGGAACGCATCTTGCCCTGCGCTACCGCGAGCACATAGTCCTGAAAAGCGTTAACGCCAACACGCGGCTGCTCATCGCTTGTGTGCACAAGCACCTTGTAAGAAATGCCGGCAAAATCTAATAACCGGTGACGGGCCGTCGACTGAGACCCGATGTACAAAATATCTTTTTTCATAAAGTATCCACATCTCTAAAATCTTGATTGGACAGAGCGAGCAGCCGAATAACTTAATCAGAAACAATTGTCATGCAACTGCCACGTACCCGTAACATGCTGTCGCACTCTCCCCTCCACCTGCAGCTGGAAAAGTCGATCTTGCAGTTCATCAATTGCAAGGCCAGAAGCAAGTTGTAACTCATCAAGGGTAACAGGCTCACGCAATGTTGCAAGCAAAGGATCGGGCTGCACCCAAGCCTGCGTAGCTATCGGCGCTTCAGCACTTACCTGCCCAAATTCTTCTAAGATATCATTAGCCTGCGCGACCAGCTTAGCCCCTTGCTTGATCAATGCATGGCAGCCAGCACTCAAGGCATCGGTAACCAGCCCAGGTACTGCAAACACGGTGCGGCCCTGCTCCAACGCATAGCGTGCGGTAATTAAAGCCCCGCTGCGCTCTGCTGCTTGCACGACCATAGTGCCAGCACTCAGCCCCGCAATGATGCGGTTACGCATGGGAAACGTTGTACGATCTGGTGGCATGCGCAGCGGAAAGGAGGAAACAACCGTTCCGCCACTGCCAGCAATGCGAGCAAAGAGAGAAATATTTGCTGCCGGATATGGCTCTAACAAGCCTGAGCCCAGAACAGCAATCGTAACCCCCCCAGCGGCCAAAGCTGCCTCATGAGCCATGGTATCAGCGCCCACGGCACCGCCACTGACCACCTGCCATCCCTGCCCAACAACGGGAGGAATAATATGATTAATAACCTGTTGCGCATAGGCCCCAGCCTTACGCGCCCCCACAATAGCCAGGCGTTGATCGGCTGAGGTGAGTGCTGCGCCCTGACAATACAGAACCGGCGGTGGATGATGGATTTCACGCAAGCAGACTGGATAGGCGGGATCGAAAGGGGTAAGAATGGTCACTGCATGTTTCTGGATGAGGGCCGTTTCTTCAACCAGGGCGCTCATACTTTTTAGCTGCTGTGCAACTGCAGCCGCATTGGCCTCATTAAGCCGTGTGATGCGCGCAATGGCTGCAGCATCAAGCTCAAAAATGTACTCAAGCGGTAGCAAATCTCCGACTGCTAGCAATTCATGCCATCCAGCAGTGCTTGGTAAGTCAGGTGCCAATTGGCGGTGAGCGTAGAGCAGCAACCGCTCTATGCTCACCGGTCCAAGTTCAGGTATAAGATTCAGATGCAGAAGCGTCGTGGTGCGTTTGTCCATGGTGTATCAACGTGCTCGGCCTACTCCTCGCTCTGTCCTTCCTGAGCTGGCTGCTCAGCGTCAAGCAGCTCATCTTCAGGAGATGTTAAGAGCGCAGGCTGACTCGCTTGCAACTCTGCCACCGGCACCGCAGCACCAGCTTGATCCGTAAGGGCTTCCTCATCGCCCGCTTCAAAAGCAACCATTGCAGCCAACTGTTGTCCTTCATCCAAGCGTACCAGGCGCACGCCTTTTGCCTGCCGTCCCATGGTACGAATCTCTTGCGGTGATAGGCGAATAACTTTGCCATTCGTATCGATCAGCAGCACATGCGATTCATCTGAAACGCGTTCCAGCCCAATTACATAGCCATTACGCAAATCGCATGGAATGGTACGCACACCCAGACCACCACGGTGGGCCACACGGAAGTCGGTTACCTTCACGCGCTTGCCATAGCCCTTAGAGGTGGCAAAGAGCAAGTCACTGGTTTCTGGAATAACCTCCAGGCCAACAACATAATCATCATCGCGCAAGCTAATGCCGCGTACCCCAGCCGCATTACGACCCATCGAACGCACTTCAGATTCTTTGAAGTGAATGCCCTGGCCGTGGTAGGTTGCTATGATAATCGAATCGGTACCACCGCTGATGGCGCAGAAGGCCAGCTCGTCGCCCTCGTTCAAGTTGAGAGCACGAATGCCGGTGCTCCGGATCTTGGCAAAGTCCATGGCATCTGTTTTTTTGATCACGCCCTTGCGGGTAATCATCACAATGAATTTTTGTTCCATCCCGCGAGTGCAAAGCAGCTTGACTACACGCTCACCTTCCTGCAACTGCAGGAGGTTAACAATTGCTCGTCCCTTAGCAGTACGCGAGGCTTCTGGGATTTGGAAAACCTTCTGGCTGTAGATACGACCATGGTTAGTGAAGAACAAGAGCTCGTCATGGTTCTTGGACACGAAAGCATCTTGCATAATGTCGTCAGAATCATCTAAGTCAGCCATGCCCTTCTTACCCTTGCCGCCACGGTGCTGAACTGCATAGGTATCCAAGAGCACACGCTTGATGTATCCCTTACGGGTGAGCGTTACGAGCACCTCTTCATCGGGAATCAGGTCTGCGTCGCTGATATTATCAATCGCCGCCTCAATGCGCGTGCGTCGTTTATCGGCGTACGCATCGCGAATGGTTTCCAACTCTTTGACAATTTCGCCTTTAAGCACTTGGTCGTTGCTCAAAATGAGTTCAAGGCGCGCAATCACTTCCCGCACCTCTTCCAACTCAGCTTTTAGCTTTTCACGCTCCAAGCCGGTCAGACGCTGCAAGCGCATTTCCAGAATTGCTTTAGATTGCTCAGCCGACAAGCCAAAACGCGCATTCAAGTAGCCCGTTGCTTCTTCAGGGGTCTGAGACTTTTTAATAAGCACGATCACTTCGTCAATGCTGCCCAAGGCAATAAGCAATCCATCAAGCACGTGAGCACGCGCGCGATGCTTAGCCAAGTCAAACTCTGAGCGGCGGGTAATGACACTCTTGCGGTGCAGCAGGAAGTGATCAATCATTTCACGCAGGGTGAAGAGCATTGGCCGGTTATCAAACAATGCCAGCATGATAATGGAAAGGCTCTGCTGCAAAGACGTGTGCTTATAGAGCTGGTTAAGAATAACTTGCGGTTCTTCGCTACGACGCAGCTCAATCACCACACGAATACCACGACGGTCAGATTCGTCGCGAATGTTGGCAATGCCATCAATAACTTTTTCTTTGACCAGGTCAGCAATGCGGGTAATTAAATCCGCTTTGTTTACCTGGTACGGCAGTTCGGTAATCACCAGCGCTTTGTGTCGCTTATTTTCTTCTACCTCAACTACACCACGCACGATCACTTGTCCATGCCCTGTGCGATATGCCTTCAAAATGCCAGCACGGCCACAAATGATGCCGCCGGTTGGAAAATCGGGAGCAGGAATAAGCTCAAACAAACGCTCTTC
>Ga0214923_10003445_pt1 | contig 19833 bp, 13 predicted proteins | sample LL1510_MetaG_FD_177993 | JGI IMG/M metagenome (GOLD analysis project Ga0214923, IMG submission 177993) | Freshwater microbial communities from Lake Lanier, Atlanta, Georgia, United States - LL-1510 | ecosystem: Environmental > Aquatic > Freshwater > Lake | place: USA: Georgia | collected...
ACCGGGTTCGGGGAGCGGACGCCTGCGGGGACCGCGGAGGTGCCGGGGGCGGGGGCACTGGTGGCGGTGGCCATCGTGCTGCGGGCGGAGGACGCCCGTGCCCGCGCCCTGACCGCGACCGGGATGGCCGAGTGGAGTGGCGCCACGGAGGCGGGACAGGTCACGGGACCGTGGCTGGACCTGGTGCGCCAACCGGGGATGGTGGACCCCGTGGCCACCGCGCTTGCGACCGGGGCCAGTGCCGGGTGTGGCGCCCTGGTGTCCCCGGCGACCATGCTGGCCACGGCCCGCGCCCGGTGGGAACAGGGGGATGCCTCTCCCGCAGACGTGGCACGCCTGCTTGAGGACGCGTCGCGGGAGGCGTCCGCCCAGTTTGCCCAGGGGGAGCCCGCCGACCCGTGGGTGGCATCGGTGCGCCGGCAGGCGATGGCGGGGCGGACCCCGGTCACCGGACCACTGCTGGCACTGGCCGGGTCGTGCCGGCAGCTGGTGGAGGCCCAGGAGACCTTGGAGCACCTGGCCGGACGGGCGACTGTGGCCAGCGCGGACGAGGCGGTGCTGGTGGTGGCGAGGCAGGCATTCCGGGAGGCACTGGGAACGCAGGGACGGGTGGCCGAACAGGCCGCTGCGGAGCTGGACCGGTGGTTCGGGACACGGCGCCGGGAGGAGGTGTCCCGGCAGCTCGGGATGCTGCGGAACGGGCAGGACGTGGCGGGGCCGGACCCGCTCCTGGCCGGGGTGGCAGGGACGGTGCGCGCGATCCGCATCCAGGAGGCGGCCCGGGCCGCGAAGGACGCCATCCGTCCGGCACCCCCGCCCCGGTGGGACCTCCACGCACCGTGGATCGCGGTGGCTGTGGTGATGATCCTCTTCTCCATCTACTGGGCGTATTCCGGGAACCCCCTGGGTGACCTGCGCAAGGTCCCGGTACTGGAGCCGAACTACCCGCTAGGCGATCTTCTGGGGGTCCTGGTGGTGCTGATGGCCGGGTCGTGGCTCACGGTGGTCTGGGGCCTCGCACCCATGATGGCGCCGGTGGATCCTCCGGCCCAGCTCCCGGTCTCCCCGCCATTCGCCCAGCCATTCGCCCAGCCGGTCATGCCCGGCGGATCCCGGGTCGTGTCCGCTGAACAGGGTGCGTCCCCGGGGGGCGGGTACCTCCTGCAGGGCGGGAACGGCGTCTGGGCCGTCCTTCTCATCCTGCTCTTCGGGGCAGTCGCGGTACCAAACAGGTATTCCATGGCCGCACCTCCCTCTGCCGGAACCCAATGGGTGCGGTTCGCGGAGAATGGAAACCTCGACCAGTCGTCCAAGAGGCAGGTGGCCACCGGCACGTTCGTCCCGGACTGCCGGGGCATCTACCTCCGGTCGAAGGAAGCGGACCCGCCAACCCTCGATGCCCTGTCAGAGAAGTGCGCCGGGACCGGGGCGGAGGCCAAGCAGGCCTTCATCGCCGCCATCGCAAAAGCCAACCCGGATCAACGGTTCCTGATGGCCACCCCGGGCGTGGCTAGCGCCACATTCCGGTACGGGCAGGTCGTGGTAGTGCCAACAATTCCGACCCCGACGGCGCGACCGCAGCCGACATCGACGCCTGCTCCCAGTGGGTATGCGTGTCCAACAACGCCAGACCAGGACGGCAACCCTATCTACACCGTGGGTAAAGGGGACACCCTGAGCGGGATCGAAGAGGAATGCAAAGGAACGCTGACAGTCGACAAGATCACGCAGTTGAACCCCAGGTACAAGGCCAATCCCGATACCGTCAAGCCGGGAGAATTGGTGAAGCTGCCCCGGTTGGGCAGTGCGACCAACTCCGTTCCCCGGACCACCAGCTTTGCCTCCTCGGGAACGTTCACCCTGCAGGTCGACCCCACTCCTCAGGAGGCCTCCGGCACCTTCCGGGTCCTCCTGGGCACCCCTGCGAAAGAGGTTGCATTGGCAACCTTCGCACCCGGCAAGGCACCTGCATTGTCTGCAAGCCTGACGGTCCAAGTCGGTCCCTACGCGACCGCCACGTTCGAGTGGACACCCGGGGACGGTGGATTGGCTGGTGAACTTGTCTATGGAGTTTCAGACAGAGAACCGGGGCAGCCGACGTCCCTCGTGGGTGCAGCAGTCCCGCCTGGCAACTGGACCGTCTGGGTCCGTTCCACGGGGGCGGATTCGAAGCCGTCCATTATGGTAGGGATTCTGAATATCGTGAGATCGGGCGGGACTTCCCAAGCGATTGCCCCGACCGCCTCAAAGCCCTCTCCACCGCCCCAAGCACCTCCGGCAGCCCCTCAAGCGAAGAGCCCATGACCCCTGTGCCAGCGACTGCACACCCTATCAGCGAACCCACCATGAAAGTGACCACCCCATGAATGCACCAGGCGCACCGACCCGCGGACCGTGGGGACCACCACGCCGGGGCGCACGCATCGGCCCCTACGCCATGCAGGAATATGTCGACCTCGACGCCCGAGGCTACTGGGCACGGGTCATCCGCTGCACCACTCCCCCGGGGGCGACATGGCCTGCCGACGCCGAGAACACCTTGCGCATCTGGGATGAGATTGACGGGGAGAACGAGCTTCCACCGTGGCGGGAACACGTGGCGGTGAAAGTCCTCCGTCCCGAACATGTCGGACAGCAGGAGTTCTTTGATGCGTTTGCCCGCGAGGCAACGTTTCTTCAGTCCCTGATGCCATCCGGTTCGGTCAATCCATTACTCGAGTTCGGCTTTGCCCTCTCAAGTTCCCAGGACGGCGCAATGCATTACGCCACCGAACCGGTCGCGACAATCGAAGAGTTCAATCGCAAGTCCGCCAAGCACTGCGCCGCCGGCAACGTTCCCTACCTCGTCCTTGGGTACCTACCCGCCCACTATTCGATTCTTTCCATCGCGCGGATGTGGGGCGAGTGGGAAGGTGTGCCCCCCACCCTTCCCCTCCTGCAAAAGCTCGACATCGCGGAACAGTTCTTCACCTTCCTCGCCTTCGCGCAGGAGCAAGGTGTCTACTACCTTGACCACAAGCCTGAACACCTCTATTGGATCCGAGGTGCGGGTGGCCAGGCGATCGCGATGATCGACTTCAACTCGAGCCAGGCCGGGAAGAATGACGCGTCAAAAGCCGAGAAGGACTGCTCGAATGCGTTCGCGGCGCTTGCCTACCCACTTTTCACCGGGTGGGCACTGAGCAACAATCCGGTGATGGCCCGCATTGCCACGAGTGTGGACGTACCCGACCTGACCCAGGAAGGCATCTGGGACGTCTCCACTGGACACGTGCAAACCTATTTCCGGGAACACTTTGTCCCAGAACTCCACGATGAAGTCCTTCGCCTGATCCTCAGCTGGGGACTGAGCAAGGACACTCCGGTCAACGGCGGTCCGTCGCGTCGTGCGACGTATACCAACGAACTTTGCAAGCGTCTCGGCATGACAGCCTCGCAATTGAGTGCCTCGCGGGGCCCAGCCGCCATCGCCGACGTCTTTGGCGCCTACCGCGAGAAGCTGGAGATCGAGTCGCGCCTGACCGAGGCAATTGCAGAGCTGACCCTGACCATTGACGAGGCCCAACGCATCCTCGAGGGGGCAAGGATTGCCTGCGAGGAGGTGATTGCGTCGACGCCGGAACTTCGGGCGGGAGCAGTGCTTCAAAGTGAATTGCTACGTCTGCACTCACGCCTTGAACTGTTCTGGAAGCACCGGATGCTTCCCTGACGCCGGGTCAGGGCCCCCGTACCGTTCCACGGGCAATTGTTCGGCGCGATGTAGTCGGTTTGCAAAGCGCGCCCGCGGATCCACCCACCACGATGCGGGTTTACCAAAAGCCGCACAAAGTCATTTTTTCTCGGGTATTTTTCCGAGGTGAATGGGCGAAAATAGTTTGTGTCATCAGATTATCAGGGGGACTTCTGGTATCGTGGCACACATGTAGTCAGTCGCGGCCGCAGTACACTGACCAACCTCGGCAGTGTCAGGCCGCTATCCATCAGTTTCAGGAAACGCACCAACAATGGCCCAGCTTCAAATCATTGACCGGAATATCCAAGAAGGTGCGTGGAATGACGCATGGGACCGGCTACGGCGTGCATTGAACACAAAGCCCGGTGACCCTGACTTGCTGACACGTCTGCGGACAGTTGTGCAGAACCAACCCGGGTTCCAGGACCGCGCAATTGAGCTCCTGACTGAGACGCTCCAAGACGACGCATCGGGACGATCCCAGCAGCTTCTCTCGGAACTCGACGGGTCTGCAACTGGGCCAAATTCTTCATACCAGCCACCGAATGCAGGCGCAGTGGCACCTCAGTGGGGGAATGATTCGGTAGTGCCTGACCGGTCAGCAGCGAACTCCCAAGGGGCCGCGCAATTCGGCGGAAGCCCTCAGGACCTGAGCCAGTTCAGCGGAAACGCCCAGGATGCGAGCCAGTTTGGAGGTGCCCAGCCGTCCCCCGGACAGTTCGGCGGTTCCCAGGTGGCGTCAGGGCAGTACAACGGACCCCCACAGAACCCCGGCCAGTTCATCACAGCCCCGCAACCTGCCGGCCAGTTCAGCGGAGGGCAGTCGGCAACGGTTTCCGCATTTTTGGAGGGGCGACGCCTCCAGGCTATCGACGACCTCGATGGGGCGATGAACGCCTTCATGCAGGTGGCGCCGACAGATCCGAACTACCCGATGGCGCGCGCGGCGATCAATGTGCTCCGGAACCGGAGGATGCCCCGCGAGGTGCAGCGCCGGCTCAGTCCTGGTGAGATCCAGTCCGCATTGAACAGTGGCCTCAAGGCACGTGCAATGGACGTCAAGGAACGCCTTGACGTTTCGGAGCGCATCCTGGACGCGGCGAACGTCTCGCTTGATGAGGAGCTCGCCTCCCAGGTTGACCGTTGGCGGGTGCAGGACAATGAACTCCTCTACGCATGGGACCTGACCGAACAGGGTGACAAGGCGAAGTCCGAGGGCCGATTCGAGGATGCCGGGACCGCTTACCGGAGTGCCCTGCAGCAAATCCCACAGTTTGGTCCGGCACTGAACAGCCTCGGGCCAGTGGAAGAGGCATTCGCCGCGTTGCGGGACTTGCAGGGCCACCTTGGACGGCGTTCGCCTGATGCGGTCCGTCTGGTCGGATCCGTTGAACGCCTTCGAGGCTTCCAAGCCCAACTTGCCCCAAGCGGTCGCGCGCTCGCTGATTTGCTGCTTCAAGCTGACAACCGTCTGGAGGAACTCGCTTCCTCAAGGATTGAGGAAGTCCGGCGGTCTGTCGAACAGGTTTCCAGGGAACCCAGCCTGGCGGTTCGTCTTACTCGCCTCCAGGCCGCGCAACGCTTGCTCCGCGACGAGGTGATGGTCCTAACACCAGACAACCGCGAGGCCACCACGATTGCCGGTGAACTGGAGAACGTGAGCGCCCAAACGACCGCGCTGAATGGCAAGATTGCCCAGTTCCGTCAGCAGCGGAGTGACTTTTCCTTCAGCCTGGGCGAGTTCGCCGGTGCCGTGACCATGCTGCAGACGCTCTCACCCGACCTGAACAGCCTCGCCGAGACCGCCGCGCTTCGGGGTGATCTGATCGCATACGCCTCGACCATGGGCGAGCGGCACCTCACGGGCCAGCAGGGTACTCGGACCGCTCAACTTGACGATGCGATTTCCTGGCATGAGGCCGGAACCACCGTAGTCACCAAGGTCGGGGGCACCTTGACCCGCGACCTGACCGGTCTGGGCCGACGGATCAGCGTACGGAAACTGCAAGAGCCGTTCCTGCGGTTCTTCGACACGTTCGGCAGGCCCATGGCTGTCATCGGTGGTCTTGGCGTCGTAGCCTTCCTCGTCCTTGCCGTCTTCCCGAATACCCGCTTTGCCATCCAGACGTGGTACCTGCGTAGCTGCTCAGATGGGATGCCGTTCTGTCCCGGCGACGTGCCCGCACCTGTCGAAAAGCCACTTTCAGAAACTGGGTGCGAATTCGTGGCTGTGACGAACATCAATGTCTGCGACCAGAACAATCCGACCCGGCTATTCAAGACCTACTGGAATGCCCAGAAGCGCACCGACGGTGTCCGCTTACTTGGCAACCCTATCATGCCCCAGAGTAGCGATGGAGGCGTCCTCTCCCAGTACTTCTACGCCGGCCGGGTCGAGGTTGACGAGACCAAAAAGGATGACGACCCATACCGGATGCGGCTCATGCTGCTTGGGGACATGTATCTCAACAATGGCTGGGATACCGTCGCGGCATCAAATCGTGGCAAAGAAACTGGTAGCGGTCCGTGCTTTGTCAACGACCATTTGATGAAGGAACCTATCTGCACCTTCTACCGGACCTATGGTGGCCAGGATTTCTTCGGTGTGCCGATCACCAAGCAGTACGACGCCGGTGGAAAGGAAGTCCAGTGGTTCCAACGCTTCCGCTTGGAAACGAACGGCAAGGATGTCGTCTTCGGTTCTCTCGGTTGCGACTACCTCATGAAGAGCCAGCGTCAAATCACGAACTGCATCCAGTAGATGGATCATCCGAATTCTGAGGGCCTGCGTGAGTTCATTGAATTCCTTGGAATGGTTATTGTCTGATGATGGTTGGGAACCTTGTTGGTGGGCGGTACCGGATCAAGAAACTCCTCAAGCAAGGCGGAATGGGGGGCGTCTACATCGCCGACGATGTCCGGAATCCCGGTGTTGAATGGGCGGTAAAGGTTGCATTGCCGGGTACGGGAGACGAAGCCAGGGAGAACTTCGAACTCGCTAAGCAGGAGGCCGAGTTCCTCAGGGAACTCAACCACACGGCCCACCCGAACATCCTCTGGTTTCAGGAAAGCATTGTGACCAGTGAAGTCCAGTTGGTGATGGAGCTGGTGAAGGGCAAGGAGCTCCAGGACGTTCTCGACCTGAACCCGGGAAGAGGCATGCCAAGCCGGGAAGTGATCCTCCTGGCCATCCAGATTGCCGGGGCGATTGCCTGTCTGCACCGGCGACGCGAAGGCCCCGTGATTTATCGCGACCTGAAGCCCGGCAACGTCATGGTGGATGCCAACGGTGTGGCAAAGCTTGTCGACTACGGGATTGCACGCCGCGCCGAAGCCTGGAAACGCAAGGACACTATCCGGCTTGGAACGCCTGCGTACGCGCCACCTGAGTTAATACATGGCAACCTTGGACAGTCGAGTACGGACACTGATGTGTACTCGTTCGGAGCAACCCTCTACTGTTTGCTTACCGGCGTTGCGCCGACTCCAATTGAGACACCGCCTATAGGTTCTGTTTCCGCTAGGAATTCGTCTGTCACACGGCGTCTGGAGGGTTTGATCATCCGGGCGATGGCCCAGGAACGTAGCCACCGCATCCAGACGATGGACGTGGTGGACACTGAACTCAGGGCGTGCGCCCAAGAGATTGGCCTCACCATTCCGGCGCCAATCCGGACTTGCCCATACTGCAAGACTGCAAACCGGGTTGCGGCAGCCTTCTGCCGGACTTGCGGACGCGGTCAGGTGCGTTTTCCATCAGTCGCGGTCAGCGCGCCTCCGCTGAATCAGGTCGGCACGCCGACGGTCACCAAATGCGGGCAGTGTGGTATCGCACAACGGCCTGGTGCGAGATTTTGCCACATGTGCGGTCGCAGGGTCTGATATGGGTTCAATTAATCCAAAGCAAGCGAATGATCAGTATGTCAGCCCAGTACGCCCGGTGGCATCATCTTCGGCATCCGACCGGACGGGCAGGGCACTGACATGACTACCAGTCAGGCCGGGGCGTCCTGGACGTGTGGCAACCAGGCCTGTGCGCTGACCCAATCAGGGACTGCGAACGCGTGCGTACGATGCGGGACGTTACGGATCGGGCTTATCCTGAACGGCGTCACCGCCCAGTACCGGATTGATCAGTTTCACCGCATGGGCGGGATGGGTGTCCTTCACCGTGGGACAGCGACCAGTACTGGTACTCCAGTCGCAATCAAGTCGATACGCGTCGATCCAAACGCACTCAATGATCCCGACCAGGCACGCGGAAGGAAGGATTTCCAGACCGAAACCGACACCCTTCGGCGCCTAGGCGCGTCACAGCCCCCCGGCCTGGTGCAGTTTCTCGACCACATTGACGATCCATCCTCGTCACTGCTTTGCTTGGTGATGCAGTTCGTCGACGGTCAGAACCTCCGTGAGCTCGTTGAGAGTTACCGGGTTGGAGCTAACTTCGTCGGCATGCCGGTCCAGGTCTTCCTGAAGTACGCAATACAGATGGCCCGGACACTTTCATGGCTCCAAGGCCAGAACGTTGTCCATCGTGACGTGAACCCCTTGAACCTGATTCTCGATAGAAATACCGACCAGTTGACCCTTGTCGACTTCGGAAGCGCGCGCGGGATCAACCAAGGTGGCACCGTCGCGGCAGGGAAGCGTGGGTACTGGTCGATTGAACAGATCCAGGGAAAACTGAGCCACAAGAGCGACGTCTACGGCTTCGGCGCAACGATGTTCTACATGCTCACCGGGACTGAACCAAGCGCAGTCGCCGGACGGCTGCCAAAGGTCTCCGGTTCCGGCGCCGCGAATTGTGATGCCGAGGTTGAACAACTGGTTTGGGATTCCACTGAACCGGCCGAGGTCGGACGCCCGGACGCAACCCAGGTCCTCGAACGGCTGCTCCAAATCGACGGACGCATCAACCAATCAGGGATGGGCCAGTCCGTGGGCTCAAGGGCAGGCACTCCGTCGCAACCCGTTCACGATGCATTTGCAACCGTCCGGATCAGTACTCCAGCCGCGCCGACCGCAAACCCAACCATCCTGATTCAGCCTCCACCTAATCCACCGCCAACGCTCCCGGCTCCCACCGCGTCTCTGGGCGCGCGCGCGATCGCATTGATGATCGACCTTCTCGTAATTGCTATCGGATGCGTCGGGCTCGCATTGATATCCGCGTACAGTTCCGATCTGGCATTAATGCTCATGATCATGCTATTCTTCGGGTATTATGTAATCTCTTGGGCGACATTTCAAGCAACGTTTGGCATGCGCATCTTCGGCCTCAAGCTCGTAACCGATTCAGGCGCGCGGGTCAGATACTCGACGGCATTTGTGCGAACACTTGCACTGATCTTGTCACTGTCGTGCGTCGGTTTGGGGTATCTCTGGGCACTCTCTGGTGACCGCCGACTATCCCTGCACGATCACCTTTCCCAGTCACGCATCGTATCCAGCGCACCGTAGCCACGCGCGTCGCTAGCGTAACTAGACGAGTGCGCCCTATTAAGGTCAACACAAACGCATGGTCTCGCCGTAAGGAGGTATGGTGATATGGAATGTCCTAGCTGTCGGACAATGAACCGCTCCACCGCGCGGCTGTGTCGCGAATGTGGCACGATCCTTGCACCGACGGTGGCCGCCGATGCTGTGCAAGGCCCCCCCGTGTCTCATCCAGACGCTGTTGACGCGTCTGGCACGTCAGCCTTGGCGCCCATCGAGCCCCAAGCCATGGTGCCGGCAACCGCGACCAACGAGGTGGTCACTGGCGTGGTTTATGACGTCCGCGGGGCGCTACTCGAACCGCCGATACCCGATGCGACAGGCAGTGGGCTAGCAGCGCACGACGAACCAGGAGCATCAGCGCAAAGCGCCATCGAGGCACGCGAAGCAGTCGACCTGAAATCATCTCCCGGGGAAAGTGCGGAACCGGAGGTCGTACCGCTCGTATCACCTGAAGTGCCCGGCCATGCCATCGGCCACCTGGAAACTGGAAGGGTGGTCCTGGAGCGCTACGAGTTGCTCGAGGTTCTTGACCCGATCGAGGGACGTCAGCGCGCCATTGCACGTGACCGTCAGTGCCACTTGCAGTGCTGGAACTGCAGTTCGCGTGCAAATCAGGAACACGACGAGTTCTGCAACGGGTGCGGTGCATCCCTTTCTGACCGGCGCGTGATGGTGTGGCGCTCCGGCCGAGACGACACACTCTGGCTCGGCGCCTGCAACACCGTCAAGGGTGGAGTTGGCAGTCTCCTTCTGCCAGCCGTAGAGGCGAGCGAGACTTCACCGGATGGCACGGGAACAGTCGTTTGCGAAATGCCGAGCGGCGTACAGGCATCGGAAGCTGGCGGTCTAGACGGGGCGTCGATTGACCGGTGGCTGCGAATATCCTGCCAGGCGGTCGAAGACCTCGCGACTGCTGGATTGGCGGTCTCGATCACCACGGAACACCTCCTCCTCGCAAATGGCCGATACATCCTTTCTGGGATCGAATGCCTGTCCCTCAATGAGTTGCCTTCAAAGAAGATTTCTTTCGGGGCTATCGGTCTGATTGCAGTCCAACTTTCGACCGGCAGCACCGATCTCACCCAACTCTCGCGCACCCAGCTTCCGGGACCAGTGGTGCAGGCAATCAACGGCCTCCTGAATGGAGGCATCAGCACGGTTGCCAACTTGACATTGGTCCTTGACTCGAAGCCTTCACCGGCCCGTGTCCCGCGGGTCGCGGGTCAATCAGATGTCGGCATGCGACGCAAGAACAACGAGGATGGACTGGCGTACTGGCAGGGTCTGACCGTGCTGGAAGGGATCCCAAACCCGGTCGGCCTCTACGCGGTTGCGGACGGCATGGGGGGCGGGGCGAACGGTGAACGTGCCTGCCAGGTTGTTCTGGAGACCCTGATGGCGGCGGTCTCCACATCAATTCTGAGTTCGGCTACGCTGCGGGCGAATAGCGTCCCGGAAGGGTCGGCAACCGTACTGCTCCGCGATGCTGTTCTCGCCGCCGACCGGGCGCTAAAAGAAGAGGGAAAGGGATTGCCATACATGGGGGCGACGATCACCGTCGCACTGGTAATCGGCAACATTGCGACCATCGCGAATGTCGGGGACGCCCGCACCTACTTGTTCAACCCAGCATCGGGGCTTCGGCAAGTGACCGATGACCATTCGGTTGTCTGGGAACGTGTCAAATCAGGGGCAATCACCAAGGCTCAAATCCAGGATCAGACTGATCGCAATGTGATCACTCGCGCTATCGACAACACCAGCGTACTGACTGCGAAGGATGTAGACGTCTTCAGGGAAACTCTTGTTCCAGGTGACATCATGCTCCAGTGTTCAGATGGCATATGGGAGATGATCTCTGATGAGACAATCGAGGGCGAGCTTCGGGCAACCACAGTTCTCGAAGATGCCTGTTCTTCAATGGTAGTAAAGGCAAATGCGGCCGGTGGAGATGACAACGCGACGGTACTCCTGGTCGCAATCGGCTGAGTGCAATTCGGCGAATGTGTCACCGTGACACTGATGGCCAGCAACCGATCAATCGGAGGTAACTGATCATGGCAGGCGGAGGTCCAGTCGGAGGCGTGAGAGTGAGGGCGACCGCACTCCGCACCGAGGTAGCACAGCAGGCGGAACCGCAGATCCTTCCCATCGTGTTTGACATTCAGCCCCCTGACAAGGGAACTGGCTTGTCTGGCCCCGTTTCGCTGATCTTCGTGATCGACCGTAGCGGGAGCATGGAGGATGACAGCAAGATCGAGCACGTTAAAGAAGCGATGAAGCTTGCCGTGCAGACGTTGCGTCCAACTGACTACTGTAGTGTGGTGGTTTTCAATCAAGATAGTCAGGTTATCCTCGGACACCGGTTGGTTGGTGATGGGCGCGCATTTGTAAGCGCGATTGATTCGATTGAAGCTGGTGGTGGAACACGAATTTCCCGTGGCGTTGCGAAAGCAATCCAGGAGCTCGAATTCACACAGTCTCTCGTGGGTGGCTCCACAAAGATCATTCTCCTGACCGACGGGCACACCGACAGCGACGAGGAAGAATGCCGGGTCCTGGCTCGGAAGTCTGCTGAGGCCCGAAGTTCGATTGACGCCTTCGGCTTGGGCGGGGATTGGAATAACGCGCTTCTTGAAGAGATGGGAAGCGCGAGCGGGGGCTCGCTCACGTTTCTGAACGAGACAGACGATATTGCCGACTACTTCAGGGCAACGGTAAGCAAGATGCAATCGGTCGCGTTGTCGAACACGCGCCTGCGGTTGCACCTCGTTCAAACAACGTCGCTGGTTCCTGACTCTATCTATCGGGTTTCACCAGATGTTCTGGACTTGCGACCGCCTGGATATGGAGGCATCGTTGACCTCAACCTCGGTGACATCGCTTCCGGCGATGGGGTGACGGTGTTCTGTGAAGTGCAGTTGCCGGCGGGTGTTCAGGGCCGGTTCCGACCCGTTCGAGCGGAGTTCAGGTATACGGAAGCGGGATCAACGACTGAGAAGTCCGATACCGCCGACATCATCCTGACCGTCAATCCAAACGTCCAGGGCGAGCAGAATGCGCGCGTGACAGCGGTAAGAGCGAGCCTCGCTACGGTCAGGATTGAGAAAAGCATTGCAAAGGACATCGCTGCCGGCAACACCGACGGAGCGACCCGGAAACTGGAGAACCTGACACGACGCTTGTCAAGTTCAGGCGATGCGGCGGGGGCGGCCGAGGCTACTCGGCTCTTGGAAGAGGTTAAGTCTTCAACCGGGGGTGGAGCACCGCAGACAGTACGACTGGCTGAACATTCCCGCAAGACCGTCAGACTGACCGCGGATACGGTGAAGCTCTCTTAGGGCCATCGGGACGGATTGCGCTGATCACCATATTCGGCCATGGTGATTAGGTGGCACTCGACACCAGAATTGACACTGTGAGGGGTGGAAATGACTGACTGTCCGCGATGCGGCTATAAGTGTGGGGCCAACGAATTGTCGTGCCCCGCATGCGGCGTGCAGCTTCGCACGAGTTTGGGCCGTGTACCCCAATCCCGACAAAATGGCGCTCCTTCGCATGCCCCCGCCACAGTCCGTCTCAATTCCGGATTGCAAGCTTCGTCACCTCAGGCCAACATCTCACTGCAATCGGCCGTGACCGCCGCTTCATTGCGGACCCGGATCATCGTCCCGCAAGTGATGCTGGTAACGGTTCCTAAGGGTACGGAGATCCCACTCCCGACCGGAAACGGACCGCGAACCGTCGGTAGGGGAGATCCTGACCGCAATTCGTATCCGGACGTCGATCTGTCGAACTTCGGTGCGTCGCGCCAAGTCGGGCGGAAGCACCTGAAAATCACCGTCGACTTACCGACGGGTGTGACTGGAGAAGACTTGGGAAGCACCGCACAGACGCGCGTGAACGGTCGACTGAAGGTTCCTTATCAGGAATTTTCCCTCGCCGATGGGGATCTCATCCAACTTGGTGACTTCGTGCTCCGCATCAAATACTAGACACGTGAAATCAATACCTAATTAGTCAAGGGAGACAAGAAATGCCAACCGCCAATTGTGGTCATCAATACAGCATCGGGCAGGATTTCTGCGACGAGTGCGGCGCCGAACTTCCCAAGACTGCTGGTGCATCGCCCGTGCCCGCACCTGCAGCGCCTCCAGCACCAGTGTCGGCTGCTGTCGCAGTCGTGGCCGCGCCTTCCGAAGTGATGGTGACCTGCAGCAAGTGCAATGCGTCGGTGCCTCAGGCGGCAAAATGTGACCAGTGCGGAGCTGACCTTGTCACCGCACTTTCCTCCACCACTGCCCCCGCGTCAGCAAGCGCCTCGAGCGGTCATCGCATCGTTGTGGTTTCTACAAACCGCTCCATCATGTTGCCTGATGACCGGAGCCAATTGCTTATCGGTCGTGCTGATGCCGCATCGGGAAACTACCCAGAGGTTGACTTGGGAATCGATGAGGAATCAGTCGCCTCTGGCGTGTCACGCAAGCATGCAATCCTCCGACGCGACTCTTCCGGGATGTGGTCCATCCTTGACGGTGACGGGGTTGCCGGAAGTGCTAACGGTACACGTGTCGTAACTGGCGGCGTCACGCAGAAGCTCGTGCCAGGGCAATCCGTTTCCCTTAGCGCTGGGATGGAATTGGTGCTCGGGGCATACAAACTGCGCTTTGAGTAATCCCCGGTTGCCGTTCGGCAGCTCCATCCCAGCCCGGCTTGCTGCGAAGGAGCTGCGAAGGAGCCTAGTAGACACATGCGTCCCACCCACGGGCACGTCAGTGGCGCGTTCGTTTGGACGACGCGAGTGCCTTGCAACCGAGCATCGACGCCCAATCCATTGCTCTGCCCTTGAGCGGTCGCACCGGCAGCCATCCAATAGCTTGAACCGGAACGAAAGACAAGATCATGCCGATTGACCATTCGGGCAGAAACTTGCGCGGAAATAATTTCGCCGGCCAAGACCTTTCGGGCGCCAATTTGACTGGTGCCAACCTCATCGGGGCAAATTTCACTGGTGCAGACTTGACTGGAGCCAACCTCACGGGTGCCAACCTCACAGGTGCCAATCTCACTGGAGCCAACCTGACCGAAGCGGCACTTATTGGCACCAACCTGACTGGAGTGAACTTGACGGGGGCGAACCTGCGTGAAGCTAATCTGCGGGGTGCAAACTTTTTTGGCGCGAATGCGACCGGCACCATCCTGATTGGCGCGAACTTCATGGACACCAATGTGACTGGCACCAAGTTCGACGGCGCAATTGGTCTCGAGCGTGATTAACTCAGTTGTTCGAACAGCACGGTCCATTTTGCTCGTCATGTATGCCCGAGTTTTTTTTAGGAGCCATTTCCTCTGTGTGGGTTCCTAGCCACGAAAGCTCGTGACCGTGCACAACCACAGCACCACAGCCGGTTTCGCGTGGCGTTCCATTGATAAAGGCCGCCAACTTGGTTCACTGATGTGTACTGATACCCCTTTTTTTGTTGTTGTTATTTTTTTGCAAGACAATGCGCTCGTTTCGTTCTGGATTGCGGAAAGTGTGAACGACTGATGTTGGTGTTTGCCCGCAAGTGGACTGATGCGTTCGACTTCCGCAAATTTTCAATGGTCGTGATGTCAGGGTGCCTTGGATCACTTCTCGCAGCCATTGTTGCCGAGGGTGTGCTGCTGGTCTTGCTGCCCCCACCACCTCCTAAACCTGACGCGGTTCCGACACGGATTGTCGATGTCATGTTTGTCCTTGACGTTACTGGGAGCATGCAGGACGAGATTGATGGCGTGAGCAAAGGTATCCAGAATTTCGCAACCGAACTGGGGCGAAGGAATCTGGACGCACGCGTGGGATTGATTGCCTTCACCGACCGGCTGTCGGGAACAGACCGGCGCGGAAACAAGTGGATTGGCAAGGAACCCGAAATACTCACCTTTGGCAGCGGACCGTTCACCAACGACATGGCGGCTTTTCGATCACGCGTCGCACGGATCCGCGCAGACGGCGGCGGGGATCCTGAAGAGAGCAGTCTTGACGCAACGGCGCTCGCTGCCAGGCAGCCGTTCAGGACATCCGCGGTCAAGGTGGTCATCCTCATCACTGATGTTCCGCCTCACATTCCGGACCGCGAGATGAAGTCGGTCGACAGTACCGCCACGGTTGTCCGGACATCGGGGATTGACCAATTACATCTGGTCGTTCCTCGGGAATTCCAAGTGGCTTTCGCGGGGCTCCATACTGGTGCACCGGGTACCGACTTCCCACTCACCGACGCGTCCGGCGGAAGAGTGCGGTTCGACACGATTCTTCCTGAAGTGGGCAAGGCAATTGCCGTGGCCGCGGTCGGGACGGCGATATCCACTGGATCATTTGCCGCCGATCAGTACTGGGCCTTGGTCATTCTCACCGGCCTCTGGACGGGACTACTTGCCCTAGGGATCTTCCTTTCGCTCGCTATGGGACAGAATTACTACTTCGGTCGCCCACTTCTCGAATGGAAACGGGGTCTTGCGGGGGGCCTCGGCAGTTTCATTGCGGGAATGACGTCCGGAATTGCCGGCCAGGTCCTATTCGGCGCCCTCGGCTCTTCTACTGTATTGCAACTTGCGGGGCGCATCGTTGCTTGGGTCATATTCGGTGCGGTGATCGGACGCGGTGTCGCACTCTTCGTGCCAAACCTATCCGCAAAGTTCGCCACCATTGGTGGCTCGATAGGCGGCGCCGGTGGGGCAGTCTGCTTCGCTCTCGCGTCCGGCATTCTCGGTGACTCATTCGGCCGATTCGTCGGCGCGATGTCCCTTGGTCTCGCTATCGGCATCCTGCTCCTGTTTGTCGAAACGGCCTTTCGCGAAGCGTGGCTGGAAGTCCGGTATCAGAAGGGCACGATGCGAAGAGTGTCGCTCGGCCGGACACCAGTCACACTTGGAAGTAGCGAAACCCTCGCGACGGTCTACTGCCGCGATGCAGCACCTGTGGCGTTGAGTTTTCGTGTTGAGAATGGCTCGGTCCGGTGTGAGGACATTCCGCTCGGGTCAATCAGCCTCGCCGAGGACGGTCAGCTTTGGACCGTCGGGGCGGTATCGGTTGCGTTGCGGTCTCCGGTTCCCGGTCGCAGGTCGGTGGTTGCACCCGAACCAGGACCAACAATGAACCGGAACGGCCTGGGGCTCGCAACTGACTTGAAACCCGCCGGAAAAGTGATCCTTGCAATTGAGTGGCCTCTTCCCTTGGGAGACTCGGTAATCGGTTCGTCGGAAGCAGCAGACCTTTCGATCCGGGATGCAGGTCTATCGGTCCAGCATGTGAGCCTGACAGTGCAGTCCAGTAGGGCCATTGTCACACCGTTTAATGGAGTGTCGCCCACGCTCGTCAGCTTCGATGGCGCATTGACTGCCCTCCGGGTCGTTAGTGGACGAAACGCGGTCCGAGACGGGTCAGTCCTGAAGTTGGGCGATCTCCTTGCGACCGTCCGTGCCGAACCCCTCAGGCTATGCTTTGAGCTTTCAGTACAGGGTCCCGCGATCAAGGTTGGTGGCCAGGACAACTGGAGACTTTCCTCAACCGCGTCACGGCAGAGCCCTGAGGTCTTATTTTCGTGGGCCGGCGACCGGTTCACCGCTACTTGTGCAGGTGGCTCTAGCGATGTCTTCTTCTCTTTTACCGGTAATGGAGACCAGTTCAAACCACTAACAGGAAGAAGTGCTGTCAAGTCAGGCTCCCGCTTACGAATAGGTGATCTCACCATCAGGATCACAATCGCGTGATCAGCAGGCTGTTGCAAGCCGAACAACTGACACCGTTCAATGAGGATGGTGTCGTCAGTTACGCTGGCGAGTCCAAGCCAGTCTCTGCCCCCCAGTACCGACCGGTTCGTAGAGGACTTATTGGGGCAAGTGTTCTAGTGGCGTTTAGCAAATCTGCCTTTGCAAGCCCTATCCCGAGTCCGGACACTACGGCTAACCGGCGCGTAGTGGCAGAGGCAATCGCCGGGATCGTCCAACAGAGGCTACTGAACGGTCTCGGAGGACTTGAGGAACACCCACTTCTGACGGAATGCGCCAACGCGTATGCCCTCACACTCAGCACTACCAGTTGTATGGGACACGAATGCGGTTCCACCTTAACGGAACGACTTCGGAAGTCCGGGTACCCATACTCGTGGTGTGCGGAGAACCTCGCCTGGGGATACGGGTGTGCGGACCTTGTGGTAACTGGATGGATGGGATCTTCTGGACACCGCAAAAACATCCTGACACCGGAATTGCGCGAGATTGGACTGGCCGTAGTCGCTTCCCAGTCAAGTTCCCCCAGCCCCGTGTGGGTGAGTGTGTTCGGCACACGGCTGGACGACCGGCGCGTACACGAAAGCAACCCACGCGTGTCGCCCACTCCAAATCCGCAGGCAGGCCTCTGCTTTGATGCCGTTGATGAAAGTACACCAGAGGGCCCGGCCTCTGACCCGACCACTCTACCTGCGTGGATCTGGAGATTCGTTTCCAGAAAAACACGATCGTTCCTGTATCCCTCTTCTCCATAATCGAATTTTTACATCAAACTTCTCACTGATTGGACGCCGTAGTGAAGTATCTTTTATTCGCAATGGAACGACTTCGCGGGTACGCTAATTATATTGTTGATAACTGGAACTCAGCCGACTCTGGCAAGAGACAACAAGTGCGTCTCCTGGCGGCTCTTGTGATTATCAGCGGCCTGATACTCACAATTGATGCAGGGTTATCACGAATAACAGGTGTCACCGTCCTATTCATTGCCTTAGCGTTATACCTGGACCGCGTCATTCGCACCCGTGCGTGATGATATTCCCCAATCCGCTATATCCACATTTTCAGTTTTGAATTGCCAAACCAATTAATCAATACGTTGCACGAATTTTGTGTGTGGTCAAACGCGTTTGGTCGCCGGCGTGGCTACCTTATAGGGAGCCACCGCACATCGACAATACTTCTACCAAATGTTACTACCAAGAACAACCAGTCTTGCCCCGCAAGGGTGGTAACATTGGACTTACCTCATTTTGATACTAGTTTGTTATCGCATTACTTATAGTAATCTATGTTATGATTCTAGCACGCACATCGTCATTATATTTACCATGATATCCGGCAATGGTATTCCTCGCGAATACCTGCGCTCCAGTTCCAGAAATTCTTCGATCGAATAAATAATCTGGAGTTTCTCTAAGGCGCAGATGCAAACGGTAGCCCGTCCACCAGACGTTGCCGAGCAAGCATTCACAAAATTGTCTCGAGCAATTTGCGGCCACACGTGTTTCACGGGACTTACTGGCGCAGGCACGGCAGTCGCAGGCACGGCAGTCGCAGGCACGGCAGTCGCAGGCACGGCAGTCGCAGTAGGAGAAGACTGGCCTGTCCTGAAGTTGGCACTGATCCCAACCGCAAGAAGCGAACCGAATACCAAGACGCCCGCTCCGACTAGGAAAGCGTTTGTGGAACTCACCCCAACTGCCGTCAGCCATGTCGACCGCCTAGTCAATCGTTGCTGCCCGGACTGGGGCGCACCAAGGGTTGTCGGATGGGAGCAGACACCGCAGAACTTCGCTGCGTCGCGCAACACCGCGCCACATCGAGTGCAGTTCATTGACTAAAGTCCTTATATTATATGTTTAAAAGTACAATACATGAAAACACTGAGTGATATAGCAGTCCAAACGACACCAAATCATGTCTCTTTGGTCGCACGGGCCACAGATTAGTACTAGATGTTGTTTCTCCCGACATTGTTCATGGGGGCTTGGGGAAACGGGCTTAAGGCCTCGCACGGTACGGCGCTGGTAGTCGACAATACACCCGCCGGGGAGCCCTTAGGATGCAACAGTATCACTCGCATGGCAGGTTGACCATGCACTGGCGTGCACGGTTGCTGCACGCGGTCGGTTCCAGAACGCCAGTGACCGACGCGTGTGCCGATGCCGTCGTCTCGCGGATGACGTACTCCCGCTGGAGGCAGCGCTTCACCAGTGTGGGACTGCCCGGCTTGGCGGACCAGTCCAGCCGCCCCCGGTGCCCCCGGACGGCGCTCACCCCGGCGCAGGACCAGGTGGTCACCGGCATCTGGACCGCGCGGGTCTGGGTCCCGACCGCACCTCGGCATCAAGGGATGAGTATTGTCTCGGTTAGTGCTAACTAGCAGATATACTGCCCCCGGAAGGCTGCCAACGCCACCATGGGACGCCCGCTAAAGCCTTGGCTGCCCAAGGCGACCGGCCAGCCCCGCGAGATCCGCAGCGCCGTCGGCTACATCCGCGTTTCCACCGCGGACCAGGCACGCGACGGCTTCGGCCTGGATGCCCAACGCGACGCCATCACGGCCGAGGTGACCCGTCGGGGCTGGACCCTCCTTGCCATCCACGTGGATGCAGGCATTTCCGGCACCAAGGCCGAACGTCCGGGCCTCACCGACGCCCTTGCCGACGTGCAGTCCGGCCGGGCCGATGCCCTGGTCGCGAATGAGCTGTCCCGTGTCGGACGACCCGCCGAGGCGTCGTCCTTGCACAAGTTCATCGAGACGCTCAAGTCCTCCGGGGCATCCTTCGTGTCGGTCACCGAACCCTGGATCAGGAACGACCCAC
>Ga0214923_10003446_pt1 | contig 19829 bp, 11 predicted proteins | sample LL1510_MetaG_FD_177993 | JGI IMG/M metagenome (GOLD analysis project Ga0214923, IMG submission 177993) | Freshwater microbial communities from Lake Lanier, Atlanta, Georgia, United States - LL-1510 | ecosystem: Environmental > Aquatic > Freshwater > Lake | place: USA: Georgia | collected...
GCGGAGACGAGAGGATTTGAACCTCCGAAGGGTTGCCCCTTACCTCATTAGCAGTGAGGCGCACTCGACCGGACTATGCGACGTCTCCTTGTGGAACTTCAATTTTAGAAGAACTCACGTTTTACTTCTAGCGGCGAGAGAGGGACCCGTCACTCGTGCTATTCGCACGAGTTCCTCCCAAATCCCGCCTCGCTTTCGAAGCGAACCAAGCAATCGCAAAAGCGATTTCTTGTTTCGCGGCGAGAGAGGGATTTGAACCCCCGGAGGCTTTCACCTCAGACGCTTTCAAGGCGCCCGCATTCGGCCGCTCTGCCATCTCGCCCTGTGCGATTTGTAAAAATCCCACCTGAGCAAGATTACGGCAGAACGGCCAATCTTAGAAATTGCAGGGGTGGGCTAAGCCAATTTGGCAATCTTTAACGCAATGAACGGGCTGAACCACCCAGCATATTTAACTTGCAACTCAGGCAGTTTCCAATCCTGGCCAGTAATTCTGCCTCGACAGCTATCGGTTCCACATAAGCAATCAAATTCGTCGTAGTCGCTGTCGTCGCATGTCGCGTAATCGAAAGTCAACTCTTCGCCGACGGAGATGTCGCGCATGGCTACCAGAACCATAGATCCTAAAAGGCCAAGGTTTGGCTCACATGAATGATTGATCATATCGCCTGGCTCGCGCTCGATACCTGGACTCAAATACAAATTTTCGGCTACCTGAATGGATCTGTGCTGCTGGTCTTCTGGGAGGGTATCCAACGTCTCGCGTGTAGTGACGTAGCCACCAAAGCCAACTACAGTTTCACCTTTAGAAATTGCAGAGATAGCGTAACTTCCCATACCTTTTTCGCCCGCGGCGCTAGCTTGTGCAGACAAAGTCAGCCAGTTCATATTCAATAGAGGGTGTCCTTACTAATGCTTGGACTTGAAATCTTAATTGGTAATAATTAACACCCGTAGTCAAAAATCCAAAAAAAGCTGGGGGATAAGTGAATTTACCGGCAACCAATTACTTACTTTAAATAACGAAAGCCTAGACTTAAGCCATGATTGACTTGGTTGCGCTGCGTCAAGACCCCGATGCCATGAAGGCTTCCCAGATTGCTCGCGGAGAGTCTGCAGCACTCGTTGATGATGTTTTGGCAGCAGATGTAATTCGCCGAGCCGCAGTCACCGAGTTTGAAAATCTTCGCGCAACCCAAAAGAGTATCGGCGCTCGGGTCGCCAAAGCCAGTGGCGATGAAAAGACAAACTTGCTTGCACAGACTAAAGACTTAGCTGACCAGGTCAAGGTTGCCGAGGCAAAGGTGCGCGATGCTGATGCTTCGTTAGATCAACTACTGCTTTCGCTCTCAAATCTCATTGATCCGAATACGCCTACGGGCGGTGAAGATGACTTCATTGAAATTCGCCGAGTCGGGCCACCACGAGATTTTTCGGCTGAGGGATTCGTAGCGCGTGATCATGTGGAAATTGGCGAGCTGATTGGCGCAATCGATATTGAGCGCGGTGCCAAAGTCAGTGGCAGTCGCTTCTACTACTTAACTGGTCCTGGTGCGTTGCTTGAACTGGCCCTTGTTCAGTTCGCTATGCATAAGGCGGTTGAGCATGGGTTCACCGCGATGATTCCGCCAGCACTTGTTAAACCAGCAGCTATGGAAGGTACTGGCTTTTTAGGTCAAGCTGCCGAGGATGTTTACCATCTTCCAAATGACGATATGTACTTAGTTGGCACTTCCGAAGTTCCACTTGCTGCCTATCACATGGACGAGATTCTTAATCTTGAGAATCTACCGCTTCGTTATGCCGGATTTTCTCCTTGCTATCGCCGTGAAGCGGGCAGTCACGGCAAAGACACTCGCGGGATTTTCCGAGTTCATTGGTTCGACAAAGTGGAAATGTTTTCCTTCTGCCCTGTTGAGCAAGCAGCCAGTGAACACGAACGGTTACTTAGTTACGAAGAAGAGTTTTTGCAGGCTCTCGAAATTCCATATCGAGTAATTGACATTGCTGCCGGCGACTTAGGTTCGAGCGCTGCTCGCAAGTTTGACTGCGAATTTTGGGTACCGTCACAAGAGCGTTATCGAGAAATAACCTCAACATCGAACTGCACAACTTTCCAAACCCGTCGGTTGCGCATTCGGGGCCGAGATGCCGATGGCATTGTGCCTATTGCGACGCTGAACGGAACTTTATGCGCCGTGGCCAGAACTATTGTGGCGATTTTAGAGAATCATCAGAGCCCTGATGGCTCTGTTCGAATTCCAGCCGCACTTCAGCCCTACCTTGCTGGTCAAACGCACTTTAACTTGAAGTAATTTCCAGGCAAGCGGTAGTAAGTCGGAAATGTAGGGGATCTATGATGCAACTCTTTGCTACCGATTTGGACGGCACCCTACTCAATTCCTCGGGGGAAATCTCACAGGCAAACATTTCTGCATTAAATGCGGCAAAAAACGCTGGCTTGCATGTCGTTTTTGTTACTGGGCGACCACCTAGATGGATGGAGCAAATAGGTCACGCTACCGGAATCCATAGCGCTGCGATATGCGCGAACGGCGCGCTGGTTTTGGATGTAGCAACCGGCGAAACAATACATGCCGATTTTTTGGATCGGGAGCTTGCTTTAGAAGTTGTTCAGGGTCTACAGAGTCTGGATGCTGGAGTCTCATTTGCTGTGGAAGTGGCAACCCAGTCCGATTCCTTTCTAATCGACCACACTTACCAGCCGCGCTGGGAAACACCACGGCCGGTCCCAAGGATGCCAGTCGAAGAGATGTTTAGTTCAGGTCGGGTCGTTAAGTTGTTAGCCAGACCGAGCAAAAATGCTTCCTTAGATGCTGATCAATTTGTCTCAGCAGCCGAAGAAATTGCTGGCCACCTTGTTGATTTCACACATTCAAACATTCACGATGTACTACTGGAAATGAGTCCAATCGGGATAAATAAAGGTTCGGCACTGGAGCGTTTCGCGACCAACTTGGGCGTCTCACAAAATTTGGTTGCAGCCGTTGGCGATATGCCAAATGACATCCCGATGATTTCATGGGCTGGCAAAGGAGCTGCAGTGGCAAATGCCCATGAAGAGGTAAAAGCGGTAGCTGACCTATTGCTTCCATCAAATGACGATGATGCAGTGGCACATTTCATCGGCCAACTGTTGAACGACTAGTCGCTCGCTCGGTTTCTAACTTGATCCAACCATTCATCAGAATTTAGGAATTGCTTTTCAACTTCTACTGAATCACTTTCAGTTATGTGCGCTTCGTGTCGTGGATACGAGCCAAGGAATTTAACATCAGCACAAATGCGGTGCAAGCCTTTTAACGCTTCGCCAACGTGCTCTTCATCTATGTGTCCTTCGCAATCTATCGAGAAGAAATAGTCACCCAATTGCTTCCGAGTTGGCCGAGACTCTATTCGGGTTAAGTTGACTCCACGAACTGAAAATTCAGTCAAGATTTCCAGAAGCGCGCCTGGATGATCTTCATGCATGAATAGCGACAATGTGGTTTTGTCATTTCCACTTGGCGGAAAGGCATGCCCAGGTTTGCGGACCAGAATGAAACGTGTCCACGCTGCAGACTGATCAGCTATTCCATCTTGCAAAATCTCTAAGCCGTAGTGTGCCGCTGCTGCTGTTGAGGCAATGGCCGCTTGGTAGTTTGCTTCAGGAGTTAACTCAGCCGCCGCCGCAGCAGTTGACATCGCAGGAAGTACATGTACATCAGGTAAGTTCTGCGCAATCCAACCGGCGCACTGCGCATGTGCATGCGGGTGCGTAGCAACTCGTTTGATTTCACTCAACTTTGTCCCAGGTCGAACCAACAGGGCAAATTCAACTGGGATCGCTATCTCATCAACAATTTGCAGCATGCTGCCATGTGAAAGTTCATCAAGAGTGGTTGGCACTGAACCTTCAACCGAATTTTCAATAGGTACGAGCGCACCGGTTACTTCACCATTTCGCACTAAATCCAAAGCTTGTGCGACTGAAGCAACTGGAAGAAGTTGTGCGCCCTGACTCTCGGGCATTGCGAGCAGTGCGGCCTCGGTAAATGTGCCACGCGGTCCCAAGTATGCATATGTACTCATTGAAGTTCAAGATTACGCGTAAACAGCAATTCTTGGAAAAACGAAAATCTAATTCAGTGTGTATGTAAGGGATAATTCGGGTTTTATCCGTAATTATTATTTAGTGGAATCAACGGTTTATCAGCGCGACCGCGACGGGAATCTGATTCCTGTCGTGGCCACCTCAACTCAAACCCGTACTGAAAATCCAGCAGCACAACCTCAGCCAGTTAAGACTCCTGGGCCGAAAAAGGAAAAGCGCCGGATCCTTCCCAAGAAAATATCTCGACCTCTGAAATTCTTTTTTGCAACCTATCTACTTCTCTTTATCTGGGTTGGAGTCGACTTATCGGGCAGCATGGAAAAAGTAAATGCGTTTCCACCACATCAAATTGCAGACACCGATGGTACTAACTGGCTTTTGGTTGGCTCCGATAGCCGCGATGGACTGTCCCGAGCTCAGCAGTTAGCTCTACACACGGGTGGCGATTTCGGCCCAGCCCGCTCAGACACAATCATGATCGTGCACATCGATAAGGGCGGGAAACCCACCTTAATTAGCTTGCCCCGGGATTCATGGATTATTTTGCCTCGGCATAAATCCGACGACGGCACAATTCGTGACGACTACATGAATAAGATCAACGCCTCGTTTTCTATCGGTGGTCCGCAGTTGCTCATTCGAACTATTGAACGCAACACTGGCCTGCACATCGATCACTACATGTCGATTGGATTACTAGGAGTGCGCAACTTGGCCGTAGCGGTAGGTGGGGTACGACTTTGTCCGAAGCAAAATTATGACGATCGTGATTCTGGACTCCATATCAAGAAGGGCTGCCAAATTGCGAATGGCCGAACCGCACTCGCTTATGTCCGCATGCGCCATGCCGACCCACTTGGTGACATAGGTCGAGTGCAACGCCAACAAGAGTTTGTTTCTGCGGTCTTGCACAAGGCAATGGCACCCTCACTATTACTAAACCCATTCGCGGTTCGCGGTCTAGGTAAAGCAGTAGAAGGCGTAGTCACGGTAGGTGATCAGGACAATCTCATTGACCTAGCAAAATTCGGCATCGCGATGCGCGCGATTTCGAAAGGTGCAGGGCGGACTATGACGGTGCCGATAGCGGATTCAAATGGGTATAGAGACGGACAGTCTGTGGTGATTTGGGACCAGGAAAAGGCCCGCAGGCTCTTCAGGTCACTAGGCGCAAAGTAAATTTCGCCTAAAATCAACCTTTTTTGGCGACTTGGTTTCACAGTTCACCTTAAATCTCATAAACTCTTGCGAGTACTCAATGAGGAGAATCATGCCAAGTTTGACTTTGTCATCCGCAAACATCACCACCATTTCCATCGTTGCTGCAATCTCTGTTGCTGCCTTGGTTGTGGCTGCAGTCTTAGTTCGACAGGTTCTTTCAGCAAGTGAAGGTACCGAGAACATGAAAAAGATTGCAGGTGCAGTACAGGAAGGCGCAGCTGCTTACCTGAACCGTCAATTCAAAACCCTAAGTGTTTTCGCGGTGCTAGTTTTCTTTGTGCTCTTTGCCTTGCCGGCAGATACCCAAAATGAGCGCATCGGTCGCTCAGTGTTCTTCCTCGTAGGCGCATTATTTTCTGCCATTACTGGTTACATGGGCATGTGGCTAGCTGTCCGCGGAAATGTTCGCGTTGCCGCCGCCGCAAAAGACAGTGGCGAACAGGCTGCCATGAAAATTGCTTTTCGCACAGGCGGCGTAGCGGGTATGTTCACTGTCGGCCTTGGTTTACTCGGTGCCTCAAGTGTTGTTCTGATTTACCGCGAAGACGCTCTTCGGGTGCTTGAAGGTTTCGGTTTTGGTGCCGCCCTACTTGCCATGTTTATGCGAGTCGGTGGTGGAATTTTTACTAAGGCTGCCGATGTCGGCGCAGACCTTGTTGGCAAAGTAGAGCAAGGCATTCCTGAAGACGATCCTCGTAACGCAGCAACTATTGCAGACAATGTTGGCGATAATGTTGGTGACTGCGCAGGAATGGCCGCCGACTTATTTGAGTCTTATGCAGTTACTTTGGTTGCTGCGCTAATTCTGGGCAAAGAAGTTTTCGGCTCACTTGGTTTAGTGTTCCCATTGGTGGTTCCGGCCATTGGAGTTATCACCGCTGTAATTGGAATTTTTGCGGTTTCTCCTCGCGAAAATGACCGTTCGGGAATGAGTGCAATCAATCGTGGCTTCTTTATCTCTGCAATTATTTCTGCATTGCTAGTAACCGGTGCGGCTTACTACTACTTGCCAGCAAAACTGAGTGCAATCGTTCCAGATCTGACGATTGGTGGTCAGTCAGTACCAGATTTGAACCCACGAGTTCTAGTTATTTCCGCAGTTCTGATCGGAATTGTTTTAGCGGCAGCTATTCAGCAACTTACGGGCTATTTCACCGAAACAAATCGCCGCCCGGTCGATGACGTTGCGAAGTCTTCTTTAACTGGATCGGCAACCGTAATCCTTGCCGGCGTTTCCGTTGGACTAGAGTCTGCTGTTTATTCGGCGCTGCTAATTGGCTCGGCACTCTATGGTGCCTTCCTGTTAGGTCACGGTTGTATTTTGCTTAGCTTGTTCGCTATCGCACTTGCTGGTACTGGTTTGCTAACTACCGTTGGTGTTATTGTTTCAATGGATACTTTTGGTCCAGTTTCTGACAATGCACAGGGTATTGCTGAAATGTCAAAGGATGTTCATGGTGAAGGTGCACAGGTACTTTCCAACCTTGACGCAGTAGGCAACACCACCAAGGCAATCACCAAGGGTATTGCGATTGCCACTGCGGTACTAGCCGCAACTGCACTCTTCGGCTCGTTCCGTGACGCTGTCGTGACTGCTGCGGGCAAGGTGACAGACAAGGCATCAGAGTTCGCCGGCAACCTTGACGTTTCAAACCCGCGCAACCTTTTTGGACTGCTTATTGGCGCTTCAGTGGTTTTCCTATTCAGTGGATTGGCAATCAATGCGGTGTCGCGCGCTGCCGGCGCAGTAATCTTTGAAGTTCGCCGCCAGTTCCGGGAGCATCCAGGAATTATGGAAGGCACTGAATTGCCAGAGTATGGAAAAGTCGTTGATATTGTGACTCGCGATTCTCTTCGCGAACTCGCAACCCCAGGATTACTCGCGGTGCTAACACCGATTGCAGTCGGGTTTGGCTTAGGGATTGGCGCACTCGGATCATTCCTGGCAGGCACTATTGCAACTGGAACATTAATGGCCGTGTTCTTGTCCAACTCTGGTGGTGCATGGGATAACGCAAAGAAGTTTGTTGAAGATGGCCACTTTGGTGGCAAGGGTTCAGAGGCCCATACCGCAACCGTTGTTGGCGACACTGTTGGCGATCCGTTCAAGGACACCGCAGGTCCGGCAATCAACCCACTCATCAAGGTAATGAACTTGGTGGCCCTGCTAATTGCGCCTGCCGTTGTTTCCCTTGACCTTAACGGCGAGACAGGAATCCGTACTGGCCTAGCCGTCGGAGCGATTGTGATTGTTGTGGCTTCAGTTATCATCTCAAAGCGCCGACCAATTGCCGTTGGCGAAGAGGCATTTACCGCTGCTGGTGAATAACAACTGAGTTTGCTAACCGTCAAGCCGCTTTCAGGAAACTGAAATTTTTTTCCCAAGCAATCCGCCCAATAATTGCAAGGGTTTACCAAGCAGATTCAGGGTTGCTCAACACGCCCAGCATTTGACAACCCCTAAGGGAGATACGGCACACTGCACGAGAGCACCTTTTTCTGACACCCTCAACCTGAGTGTCGGATTATGAGAGGAACAGTTTGTCCACCTTAAACCGCTTGGTTATTGTCGAATCGCCCGCTAAAGCCAAGACAATCCAAAAGTACTTAGGCCCTGGTTACGACGTCCAGGCCAGCGTCGGACATGTTCGCGATCTTCCTGAACGCGCAGTAGATGTTCCAGCTGAGATTAAGAAGAAGCCATGGGGCCGAATGGCAATTGATGTCTCCGATGATTTCACTGCCTATTACGTAGTTAGTGCAAAGAAGAAAGATAAAGTCGCAGAACTCAAAAAGAAACTTAAAGATGCCGACGAACTTCTGTTAGCAACTGACGAGGACCGTGAAGGTGAGGCCATAGCTTGGCACCTGCTAGAAATTCTGCGTCCAAAAGTTCCAGTTAAGCGCATGGTGTTTCACGAAATAACACCCGAGGCAATCGCAGCGGCTGCCGAAAATACCCGCGACATAGATATGCAGTTGGTTGACGCCCAGGAAACACGTCGACTTATTGATCGACTTTATGGATTTGAAGTTTCGCCGGTGCTTTGGCGTAAAGTTCAAGCTGGCTTGTCCGCTGGTCGAGTTCAATCAGTGGCAACTCGCTTAGTTGTTGAACGAGAGCGGGAGCGCATTGCTTTCAAAAGTGCTTCCTATTGGGACATCGAGGGTGTCTTTGATCCAGGCACCTTCACTGCAAACCTAGTTGCACTCGATGGCGCTCGAGTTGCAACCGGAAAAGATTTTGATTCCCGCGCTCAGCTAACTGCTAAAGAGAATGTAATCCACTTAGATGAGCAACAGGCTCGCACATTATGTGAAGCCCTAGATAAAACTGCGTTCTCAGTAAACAAAGTAGACGAGAAGGCTTACACAAATCGTCCGAAGGCACCGTTCATGACATCGACACTGCAACAAGCCGCTTCAGGTCGATTGAAGTGGGGAGCGCAGCGGACTATGCGCGTTGCCCAAGCCCTATACGAACGTGGCTACATCACATATATGCGTACTGACAGCACCACTTTGTCTGATACGGCGATTAATGCTGCACGGACCCAGGCGGCACAACTATATGGTGCAGACCACATTCCAGATACGCCAAGACGCTACGACCGAAAAGTAAAAAATGCACAAGAAGCGCACGAGGCGATTCGGCCGGCCGGCGATGTTTTCCGCACCCCAGCGGAAGTAGCTAGCGAGCTAGCTGGTGACGAGTTCGCACTTTACGATCTGATCTGGAAACGCACAGTGGCTAGCCAGATGGCTGATGCCCGCGGAACAACAGCAACAATTCGCCTAGCGGGACAAGCCAGGGATGGAAGAACTGCCGAATTTTCGGCAAGTGGAACCGTTATTACCTTCCGTGGCCATTTAGCCGCGTATGACGATGTTGATGACGATCAAGAAAATAAAGAACAAAGCCGCAGATTGCCTGTTCTTGCCGTTGGCGATTCAGTGAATGTAGTGAGCTTGGAGGCAGATGGTCACAGCACAAATCCACCAGCTCGTTTTACTGAGGCGACTCTGGTTCAGGAGTTAGAACGACTTGGTATTGGCCGACCATCTACTTACGCAGCCATTATCAGTCGCATTATTGATCAGGGTTATGTTTGGAAGCGTGGAAGCGCACTGGTACCGCACTTCTTGGCCTTCACTGTTGTTCGTCTTATGGAAGAAAATTTCGGCTCACTGGTTGACTATGACTTCACCGCATCTCTTGAGGAAGTCCTAGATCAAGTTGCTCGGGGCGAAGATGAACGACTCTCCGCATTAAAGCGGTTTTACTTTGGCGATGCGGATGCTGGTGGGAATTTTCCAGGACTTGCACCACTCGTTTCTGTTTATGGGGATATTGATGCGCGGGAAATGGCCTCAATTCCAATCGAAGGAAGTGATGCAATCATTCGGGTTGGCCGATATGGACCGTATCTCCAGCGTGGCGAAGATACTCGAGCAAACATTCCAACAGACTTAGCACCAGACGAACTCACCGCAGAAAAGGCGGAAGAGTTATTCAATGCGCCATCTGGCGAACGCGAACTTGGCGTCGATCCAGATACGGGTCGCGTCATCATGGCCAAGACTGGTCGCTATGGACCCTACTTCACTGAAGTTCTTCCTGAAGGGTCTCCGAAGTCTGCTAAACCACGCACTGCTTCGCTGTTCTCAACAATGTCCGTTGCCGAGGTAACTCTTGATGATGCCTTACGCATGTTCACACTCCCACGCGAAGTTGGTACCGACCCAGCTGATGGCGAAATGATTACCACACAAAATGGGCGGTACGGACCATATTTATTAAAAGGTAAAGATTCCCGAACACTTTCTGATGAAGAGTCAATTTTCACTTTAACCCTTGAGCAGGCACTCGAACTGCTGGCTCAGCCCAAACTGCGTCGGGGCCGTGGCCAAGCAGCTGGACCACTAAAAGTAATTGGCGCTGACCCATCAACTGGCAAGGAGGTAGTGGTACGCGAAGGTCGCTTTGGCATCTACATCACTGATGGTGAAACAAATGCATCACTACGCGGTGGTGATTCGGTCGAGAACATCTCTATCGAGCGAGCGTCGGATTTATTGGCAGAGCGTAGAGCGGCTGGGCCAAGTGCTAAGCCGGCCAAAAGAGCGCCAGCCAAAAAAGCCACCTCAAAGTCCCCTAAGAAAAAGGTGGCGACAAAGAAAACCGGTGTGGGTAAGTCTGCATCGTCAGCAGAATAGGTCGCCTAAACCTAATAAGGTGAGAACGTGACTTCTGGTTTTTTCATTGCATTTGAGGGCGGCGAAGGTGCGGGTAAATCTACCCAAGCAGACTTACTAGCTAAGCGTTTGGTGGGCGAGGGTTTTTCCGCAGTAGTTACCCGTGAACCGGGCGGAACTCCAACCGCTGAAAAAATTCGGGAAGTGCTGTTGGACCCAGCCATCACAGATATGCCAGATCAGACCGAAGCATTGTTATTCGCTGCGGCTAGAGCCGACCATGCAGCTAATTTGATTCGACCAGCTTTGCTAGCAGGCTCAATCGTAATTTGTGATCGTTACCTTGAATCTTCGGTCGCTTACCAAGGGTACGGTCGCGATCTAGGAGGCACTTACATTCGCCAACTCAGCGAATGGGCAACAGAAGGTCTATTACCCGATTTCACTATTTACTTGGATGTACCAGCACAGGTCAGTATGGATCGCCGCAAAGGCACCGACCGCATGGAAATCCAGTCCCTTGATTTTCATATGCAAACTCAGCAAGCGTTCCGTGAGTTAGCACAGATTACGCAGTCCGCTCACATCGTTATTGATGCAACCTTGCCAATCGAGGCGATCTCGGAGCAGATAGCAACTGCTGTTTTAGCCGAGTTGAAAAATCGATGAGCGTTTTTAATTCAGTGATCGGTCAGGATCACGCAGTCGCTGAACTCAAATCTGCAAGTGCAGATAGTGGCATGACACATGCATGGTTAATTACTGGTCCACCAGGAAGTGGACGTAGCACGCTAGCAATGGCATTTGCTCAGTCTTTAGTTTGTCCAACTGGAGGTTGTGGTCAATGTTCTGATTGCCGCAATGTAATTTCGGGAACCCATTCAGATGTCGAGCACATCATTCCAGAAGGAATCAATTATGCAATCGACGATGCTGTCGCTCTAATTGAACGTTCGGCACTTTCGCCAACTCGGTCGCCTTGGCATGTTTTCGTAATCGAAGATGTTGATCGATTTAGAGTTGATGCCGCCTCAACTTTGCTCAAGAGTTTAGAAGAACCACCGGTTGCAACTGTTTGGATTTTGTGCGCCCCAACAGTTGAAGACGTATTTGACACCATTCGCAGTCGGTGTCGACACATCTCGTTGGTTACCCCAGAGCTCAAGGACGTAGTAAATCAACTTTCAAGCAAATATGGAGTTGAGCCACAAATAGCAAACTGGGCTGCCCGAGTAGCACAGGGTCACATTGGTCGAGCTCGAGCGCTGGCAACGAGCCAAGAGGTTCGAGATCGGCGCAAGGCTGTTGTGGATGTGCCATTTCGGTTGCACTCGGTTGCTATGTGTTTTGAGTTAGCCAGTCGAATTGTAGAAATGGCTAATGCGGATGCAGATGCTCTTGCTCTGCCGTTAGATCAAAGTGATGAATCGGATATCCGAATGGCCTATGGCGACGGTTCGCAAGGCAAAGGACTAGCGGCCACAAATCGACAAATGAAGTCCGCGCTAAAAGATTTAGAAAAGCGAGCCAAGACTCGTCATCGAAGATTATTAAACGACCAATACGATCGGATTCTGTTAGACCTTACCGCGGTCTACCGAGATGTTTTAGTGATTCAGACTGGCTCTGCGGTAGAACTAATCAATGCTGAACTATTTGACTCAATTACCGAACTAGCAACTCGGACCTCACCTTCGGTCACTTTGAGTCAGATTGATTCAATAACTCAAGCGCGAGATCAACTTTTGGCCAACGTCTCAGCTCAACTCGTCTTTGAATCACTCTTAGTTGCGTTATTTCAACCATTGCTATCAAAAGTGGGAGAAACCGGATGACCAAGCGCATGGCTACCCTGATTTCACTTATAGCCTTAATTTCTATTGGTCTGGCAGCCGCGCTTTTGGCTAAGCCGAATAACAAAGTGGAGCCGACTCCTAGCACGAGCCCCTCAGTCAAACTACAGAATTTCGGAAAGCTGTCCAAGTTTTATTCTCAGCAACTGAAGTGGACTAAATGTGGTGACGGCTTTGAGTGCACCAGACTTGAAGTTCCACTTGATTATTTGAATCCAAAATCGGAATCAATCTTCTTGCAGGTTGTCCGACATCAAGCTCCACCGGGCATGTCGCGAGGTTCACTCGTTGTCAATCCCGGTGGGCCAGGTGGGTCAGGAATCGACTATGCGCTCGCCGTTGACTACATAATGACACCGCTGCTTCGTGACAACTTCGATGTGGTTGGCTTTGATCCTCGTGGAGTGGGCAAAAGCAACCCGATTAAGTGTTTGTCGGACAAGCAGCTCGATACTTTACTTTCACTAGACCCGGCGCCAGATAACGCGGCAGAAATTGCGCGCATGCAGAAACTTTCAAAGTCACTGGGACAGGGCTGCCTGACAAGGTCTCCAAAAATTCTCAAGTACATGGACACGGTAAGCGCTGCGAAAGATATTGACATTCTGCGACAAGCACTTGGTGATGAGAAGTTAAATTGGTTTGGTAAAAGTTATGGAACTTTCCTAGGTGCTACCTATGCCGACTTATTTCCTAAGCGAGTAGGTCGCATGATGTTAGACGGGGCGATTGACCCTAAGTTGTCGCTGAAAACATTAGCGCTCGACCAAGCGGTAGCTTTCGAAATGGCACTTCGCAGATTTGTTGTGGATTGCGCTGCTGAGGCTGAATGCCCACTGAGTAAAAATTCTGATACCGCTTTGGCCCAAATTAGTGGCATGTTCAAAGCTCTTGATCGAAAGCCAGCCAAGCTTGATGGCGGACGAATATTCACAGAGGGATTAGCTTTTACCGGCGTCTTAGGAAATCTCTACGATAAACAATATGGTTGGCCAGAATTACGTTCCGCGTTATTGACTGCACTTGAAGGCGACTACACAAGTTTGGCAGCAAGCGCCGATCGCTACATCAGCCGCGATACCGATGGGCATTACACAGATAACGGCAACGAGGCTATTTACGCAGTCTCTTGTCTCGACCGACCGGACCGAACTTCGTTAGCTCAAACTATTTCTTATGCTCAAGCCTGGTCCAAGAAGGCACCCGTATTTGGTGCCCCGCTTGCTTGGAGCAATCTCGGCTGCACTTATTGGCCAGTAAAGGGAACTGGACGCCCGAAGGCAATTTCAGCAAAAGGCTCGCAGAAAATTCTCGTCCTTGGCACCAAGTATGACCCGGCAACTCCATATGCTTGGGCGCAAGCTTTAAATGATCAGTTGGCTAATAGCGAGTTGCTGACTTACATTGGCGATGGCCATACCGCATACTTCCAAGGCTCGGACTGTATCGACAACTATGTTGATCAATACTTCTTGATTGGACGCGCGCGCACAGATGTTACCTGCTCTGATGGGCCCTAAAATTCTATTCGCGTTTTTGTCTTATGGATTGATCCCAAGCAGTACGCTAAAACCATGACACGCTATGGCGCAATGTTTGGTCCTGACATTACTTTTCTTGGTGTTGACGCAATTGATTTAGATGATCAAACTACATACGCTGATGCAGACGTAGTTATTGTTGGCGCACCTTTTGATGGCGGAACTAGTTATCGAGCTGGTGCTCGGTTTGGGCCAAAAGCAATGCGGGAAGCTTGCTATCTTGAATTTGACGGATCGCGTCCAAGTTTGGCAATGGCGGTAGATGGGTTAACGGACATCCGGGTTGTAGATGCCGGCGATGTTGAAATGTTTTCAGGTGATGCAGCAAAATCATGTGCCGACCTAGAGCTGGTGATCGAGAAGATTTCGCGATCTGGTGCGATGCCCTTAGTACTGGGCGGTGACCACACAATTACTTGGCCTGATGTAACTGGAGTTGCTCGCGGCACCAACAACTGGGGCAAAGTTGGAGTGATTCACTTTGATGCACACGCGGACACCGGGGACATCACTTTTGGTTCACTAATTGGACATGGCCATCCAATGCGTCAGTTGATAGAGAGCGGCGCGGTTCGTGGTGATCGATTTATTCAAATTGGTTTGCGTGGATATTGGCCGCCACCTGAAGTTCTCGACTGGATGGCTGAGCAGAACATGCGCTCCTATGAAATGTCGGAAATTGTTAGTCGCGGATTTGAGACTTGTTTGTCTGAAGCATGCGAGTTGGCGTTGACAGAATGCGATTCGATATTTCTAAGTGTGGACATTGATGTCGTCGATCCCGGCTCAGCACCTGGCACCGGTACTCCGGAACCAGGTGGGCTTTCGTCTCGCCAGCTTCTGGATGCAGTTCGGCGCATTGCCTACGAGCTGCCTCTTTGTGGCATGGATATCGTCGAAGTCGCACCGCCGTACGACCATGCGGACATCACTGCACTGCTGGGTAATCGGGTGGTATTAGAGGTGCTGTCAGGCTTAGCTCGCCGAAAACTGGATGCAAAAACAGGACAAATTTGGGATCCCGCTCAGCCACTTTTAAACCGCAATCGTAATTAGCCAGGAAAAGCCTGCATTTAACCACGTATTTCCCAGGCATTTTATGAAACCGCTTTCACAAATCGAATAACGATATCGTTAAAAATAATTGTTATTTTCCCTTGTCTATGGGGTAGTTACCTTTTATTGTCTAAACAAAGGAATAAGACACTGACCCAAGAGTCAGGTAAATATTCTGCATTTAACTGCCGCACTGACGAGTGCGGCAGATTAGAAGGGGATTGAAATGTCGGTATTGACATCATCAAAGAAATCATTGCGTCGAATTTTAGGGACTGCTATTGCAGCAGCGTTAGTTGTAACTGGCATCACTGCCGCGCCAGCTAACGCAGTGAGCGGAAATACGACTGTGCGTGTGCATCTTTACACAAATAGCACTGACACAATCGCCACGATGCAGAACTGGCAGATTTACACATGGAATGCCGGTGGTACTGCCACTCAGGGACCAAACGCCTTTGGTACGTTTACCCCATTCAGTGGTGCTGATACTTATGGGTCTCTCGCAACGTTGAACTACACAAGTGTCTCGAACTTCACCAGCATCGGCTTCAAAATTGCTTATCAAGGTAACTGGGGCAACGTCGATCAAAATTACGACCGCTTCATTTCGGTAACTTCAAATAGCCAAGACGTTTGGCTAAAACTTGGCGATGGAACGGTTTACACCTCAGACCCGATGTCCCCTATAGCGTCAGGTAGCCAAAAGACCAGTATGAAGATTCACTGGGATCAATCCTCAACCACAAAAGCAATCCTCGTTGCTGGTCAATCCAAGATTGGTAACTCATCCAACTTCGTAAATGGAACTTGGTACCGACTAGATGGCACCTCCCCATCGGGATACACTGCCCCGAGCGCTTCAGGTTCAGATTCATACGGGCGCTGGATTACTGTTCCGCTAACTGCTTATTACCCAGGTCAATTAAGCGGCTTGTACATGATTGTCGCTGATGACAACAATTACACCAATAAAGATGGTGGCAAGACTTCTCCGGCGGGTTCAGTAGGTAATCGCTGGATTTCAACCAATACGGGCACCAACGTTGCCTCTACAGATCTATGGTTATTAACTGGCGACTCAAGTAGTTACTCAGGAGATGCGGCTTTCTCGTTCAACCCTTATGGTTCAGCGCCAACTGTTACCTCAGTAACCAACTCAACTTTTGGCTCCGGCTCAGCTGGTAAAGCTGGCGATACTCTAACGATCGCTGGCACCAACTTAGTTCCAAGCAATGCAATCCCAGCGCGCACTTCACAGCCAACCGTAACTATCGGTGGCGTCTCGGCAACCGTTTCCCCCGCACCTACTGCAAGTGCTGCATCCATATCGGTACTTGTTCCTGCAGGACTAAGTGCTGGCGCTCAGGACGTCGTGGTCACTAATGGTGGTGGATCTGTAACGTCTGCTGGTTCATTCACCTTGACGGCTGCCCCAACTATTACTTCACTTAGCTCGACAACTCCGGTCCGTGGCCAGAGCATCACCGTGACTGGTACGAACTTGACCGGTGCTACGTTCACCGTTGGCGGCGTTGCAGCGACAGTTACCTCAGCAAGTGCAACCACGCCTGTGATAACTGTGCCAACCAATGCGCCAGTTGCTGCTGGTTCAGTCGTGGCAACTACCAGCGGTGGTTCTGCATCAACCTCAGTAACCGTCACTAAGGGCACGCCAACTCTCGTTGCGCCAAGTGCAACCGGAATTAACTACGGTGCAGCACTGTCAACTTCGACCCTGTCGGGTGGATCGGCTTCGATCAACGGTGTCACGGTTGCCGGTACTTTCGCGTGGGCGACACCTAGCGCAGTGCCAACTGCAGGTACTGCAAGCTATTCAGTCACCTTCACGCCAACTGACACAACTGGTTTTAATAGCGCGAGTACGACAACATCGCTTGTTGTTGGAAAAACAACTCCAACTATCAACACCACACCTGCTGCCAGTGCGATCACATACGGTCAAACTTTGACTTCATCATCACTTACTGGCGGTGTAGCTTCTGTTGCTGGTTCGTTTGCTTTTGCTACGCCTGGAGCAACTCCGGCAACTGGAACTGCAAGTTACAGTGTCACTTTCACACCGACGGATACCGCGAACTACAACACGACAACATTCAGTGTCAGTGTTACAACGAATAAGGCAACGCCTTCGGTGACTTCAACTCCTAGCGCTGCCGGCATCACTTATGGCGATTCGTTAAGTTCTGCGACACTATCAGGTGGGGCAGCTTCGGTTGCTGGTTCGTTCGCCTATGCAACACCAGCGGCAAGGCCGAATGCGGGTACATACTCGGCAACGGTTCGATTCACTCCGACTGATACGACTAACTACAACACTGTTGATTTCACAATCAACGTCGCTGTCGCTAAAGTAACGCCTACAGTTACTGCAACGCCAACTCCTACAAAGAGTCCGATTCGTGTTGGTAACACCTTGAGTCAAATAGGTTTGTCAGGTGGCGCAGCCACTGTTGCTGGTACTTTTGCTTACGCCACTCCAGCAGCGACTCCGGCTCAAGGCACGCAGAGCGTTGCAGTCACTTTCACACCAACCGATACGACCAACTACAACTCGGTTAATTTCAACATCAGTATTACGGTCACGGTTGCAACGCCAGTCATCACAAATCTGAGCCCAAGTACAGCAGCTCAGGGTGATCTGGTAACCATCACTGGTACCGACTTTGATGGGGTAACGGGTGTAACAATTGGTGGGCAGAGTGCAACCATCACCACTAATCCAAGCCCAGCGCCAAATGATACAAGTTTGGTGGTCAGGGTTCCTGCCGACGCGACAACTGGTGCTAACAGTGTCATCCTCACCACCGGTGCGGGATCATCATCTGGAGCCGGACTTACTGTTACGGCAGCCACACCAACAATTACTTCACTCAGCGCAGTAAGTGGAATTCGTGGCGACTCAATAACAATCACAGGTAACTTCTACAACAGCGTAACTGCGGTTAAGTTCGGTTCAGTTTCGGCAACTTCATACACAGTAAATAGTGTTACCTCGATCACTGCCACAGTTCCTACTGCTGCTGCTAATGGAGCGCAAAGCATAACTGTTGTTGCAGCTGGTGGAACTTCTAGTGGTAGCTCATTTACGGTTAACAAGACAGTTCCAACTGTTACTGCGACCCCAACTGCTGGTGGCATAACTTATGGCCAGACTTTGGCGGATTCGTCACTTACAGGTGGCTCGGCAAGTGTTTCCGGTTCATTCGCATTCACTTCACCAACAACAGCGCCAAATGCTGGAACGGCAAATCAGAGCGTGACCTTCACGCCATCTGATAACACTGTCTATGACACGGTGGTATTCAATGTCAGCGTGGCAGTTGCAAAGGCCACGCCAAGCGTCACTGCGACTCCTACTGCTGCGCCAATTACATATGGTGCAGCGTTAAGCACGGCAACGCTTGGCGGAGGATCGGCAACTGTTGCTGGTAGCTTCGCTTACGCCTCACCGAGCGCAACTCCTAGCGCCGGAACGGCAAATCAGAGCGTAACTTTCACACCAAGTGACACCAGTAACTACAACAATGTAACTGCCATTCAGGTGAGCGTGACTGTAAACAAGGCAACGCCAACACTTGTTGCCCCAACTGCTGGTGGTTTGGTGACTGGGCAGAGTCTGTCTTCATCAATTTTGTCTGGCGGTTCAGCAAGTAGTTCGGGTGCTTCGGTAGCCGGTTCATTTACCTGGACTTCACCAAGCACAGTTCCAGCAATTGGTACGGCAAGTTACTCGGTTACTTTCACTCCAACGGATACCTCGAACTTCAACACCAATACGGCCAATGTAAGTGTCACTACTTATGGCGTGCCAACTATTAGCTCTGTAAGTCCTACGAGTGGTCTGGCTGCAGCTTCACTGACTATCACCGGTACTTACTTGTCGAATGCAACGGTTACCATTGGAGGCGCTGCCGCGACAGTAACTGCAAATACCGCCACCTCGATTACGACTACCGTTCCAGCGGGCGCCACTGTCGGATCTGGAAATGTAGTAGTAACAACTGCGGGCGGAACTGTAAGTTCAGCGTTCACAGTGTTGGCTGCCCCAACTATCTCTTCACTAAGTGCATCAAGCGTTCAGCGCGGTGGAACCTTAACAATTAATGGAACCAATCTGGGCAGTGCAACTGTCACAATCGGTGGAGCGAGTGCGACAGTAACTTCCAATACCGCAACAGCGGTGGCTGTGACTGTGCCATCAAGTTTGGCGTTTGGTTCACAGTCAGTAGTAGTCACCACTGCTGGCGGAACCGCTACCAATTCTGGTTTCACAGTTGCTGGATACTCAACTGCAACGTTGACTATCCACTACAACAAGCAGGACTTCACGAATCTGAACACTTACATCCACTCTTGGATCCAGACTGGTACTGGAACCACAAGCGGTATTTCAGTGACGGGAACCTTTAGCACCCAGTCACCTGAAACATCTGTTGATGCCCTTGGCTACGACTCTTACGGTGGCGTTGCGAAGATTACCTACACAGGTAGCAACATCCAGCAGGTTGGTTTCTTGGTCTGGACTCAGCAGGGGGCATTCGTAAAGGATGCTGGTTCGGCTTCCGATCGTTACCGCACCCTGGCTAGTGCAAATGATGAAATCTGGATACGTAATTATGACAGCACGGTTAGCAACAGCGATCCGTTCGGTTCAATTAATCCAAGTCCGAATCGTCCAACAACTCAGACGGTCGTTGTTCATTACGATGGAAATACTTCGACCTATCCAAAGGTGTACTTAGCTACTCGTTCAGACTTGAACGACACTGCCGTCAACCCATACTCATACTGGGTCGCTCCGGCATACTTGGACTTCAATAGCCC
>Ga0214923_10003447_pt1 | contig 19826 bp, 19 predicted proteins | sample LL1510_MetaG_FD_177993 | JGI IMG/M metagenome (GOLD analysis project Ga0214923, IMG submission 177993) | Freshwater microbial communities from Lake Lanier, Atlanta, Georgia, United States - LL-1510 | ecosystem: Environmental > Aquatic > Freshwater > Lake | place: USA: Georgia | collected...
CTTTTAAATTTTAAAATTTTTTAAAAAAAAAAAAATATTAATAAATAGTGTATTCATCATTCATGTATTTTTTTTTTTCGTATTCTTCCCATTTTTTTCTCAAAAAAAGATATTATTAAAATTTAAAAAGTAAAGAATAAGAAAAAACGAAAATAAAACAAGAAAAAGAAAAAAGCAAAGAGAAAAAGAAAAAAAAAAATGGAACCATTAGAAAGTCTTGATGCTTCAGTATCATCTACAAAAACAATTATTCAAAAAAATAAAACGTTTTTTAGCAATGATTTTCGCTTCTATTTTATTATCATTTTATGTATACTATTATTTCTTTTATTTATTTCCTTATTTATATGGTTTTGGATCCAAAGGAGAAAATGGAAACAAACGGAACAAATTTCTCAATTATGTCTTTCTTATCTTTTACGAGATTATTATTATCAATTATTTTATATCATTTACGACCGATTAGTTCAAAAAAATTATTTTCTTTCCATTTCAAGAAAAAAACAAAACAATGATTTATTTTTTCCTACTATTATTTCTCATGTAGAACATTTCTTACAATCTCAAGAAAAAACGATCCAAAAATTATCAAGCTCTCCGCGTCAATTATCTATCTATAGTAAAATTATTCACTATTTACAAACTCCCCAAAAAAAAGAAGAACAATTACCCTATATTTTTCTCTTTCCCGATGTCATTATCTTTAATAATGGAAATGATTTTTATATGCAATTATTAAAACATGTCACTCTTGCGTTTGTTGGAAAGTCTTATTTTACCGACCTCAGCAATCAAGAATCAAAAGACTTTTTTATTCAGTTATTTCAACCCGATATTTCTGTTAATTGAAACGTGGCGGTAATGGAATTTTGGATCTCATTGGCGAAAATTTGTCTATCATTTGGTGAATATTTTTTATTTAATGCATAATCTAAAGAAGAACATGTGATGGGAAAAGGAGACGAAAATACGTCTGCGGAGGTCGATGGTAATACTCCTCTTGAAAATTGTAATAGGGAACCATTAGGAAGTAACACTGAAAAATAAATGGAATCGCGGAATGTAAATTTAATGGAGGTGCGTTGTTTATTTTTGATACAAACAAATTTCACGATATTCGGCGATACTATATTGGCAATCGTCACAATAAAATTTGAATGAAATACATTGGGATTATTTGTGGTAATCACATTTTGGATATTCGAAGACTGACCATTTCCATTTGATAAAGCAACAATCAAGAAAGGAAAATCAGATAGTAAAATATTAAAACCACATACAGGTAGATTAGGAAGACATATATTTAATAATTCCATTTCATAACAGACCCGATTATCATATGCTTGTAAAGGAACATTGATGGTGGGTATTATATTTTGATAAGAAATAAAAAAGATAGAAAATCGATTCCATATTGGATACACAATCGTGTTTAAATAAGCAGCATCTACTTCATTAATGGAAAAAAATATTTCATTTTGTTCTTGTTTTTGATAATATAAATAAAATAATCGTTGTCCAATGACATCTGCAATTCCTATAAAAAAAAGATTAGGAGGGAAAAACGGAATCTTGTTGGATATTTCAACATCATTATCTAAAACAAGGCAGTTTGTTATTCCTTGAACCAATAATTGACAAAAAAGGATCTCGTTGTCTCGTTCTAATACGACCTTTACGGATTGATTCCATTCAAGATTTTTCCCGGGTAAAATAAGTTTTATCTTTGTCACTTTTCTTGTTTTTGTATCCACTTCCAAGACAATACATTCTATATCGTGTGCAGAATTTTTTAATGTATCCCCTTTTTTAATTCCTACAGATGAATCTTGAATCATAAAAGATGAAATACAATGATAAAATAACAAATGTTTTGATTCATATAAATAAGAATATTCATTTTTCCAAACCACAAAAAAATCATTGGAAGAATACGAAGGAATCGAGCTCACAACTATATTCTTATAAGTATCTAATACAGATACTACCTTACGCTTCCATTTTTTAGATACATTTTCAATAAATAAGTCCGTGCTGATTCCTTTTGACAATAAATACTGTAGCTGACCTCCTACTAATAGAGAAGAAGAAGAACCAAGAATAACAAGATTCTTTTCCCAATAATAGGACGGATTGATGATATATGCTTGTTTTTTTAATTCATGTATATTAGCATCCTTGAGACAGCAAGAGTAGGAATATTCTATAAATAAATCGGATTCCACTAATCCATTCCTATTATTTTTATCATAAGAAATAATTTTAGAGGAAAATCCTTGGTAATATAACAATAATCCCATAAAATAGTCATTTCCAAAAACAATGGGAAGGTGAACACCTTCGATCTCCAATAATAAAAAAGAATTCGTAGAAATCGGGACAATATTCACCAAAAGACTATCATTTTCTACCTCCGCATTTCCTAGCATTATTGGGCTATTTGTGTTTCCTATCCAAGAATAGGCGTAATGTGCGAAATAAGGAGTTGTAAAGGTTCCGCGAACGTCATTGTCTTGTCTTTCTTCTTGTGCAGCACCATTAATATTCAATTCAAATTGGGATGCATTTGGATATATTAGATAATTACGATAATTAGAATCAATTTGTAAAATCATGATTTTAAATATATATATTTTTTATTAATATAGAAATGTTTCTTTATATTTTTCTATTTTATTTTTTTTTTTTTTTTTTCATTTTCATCCTTTTTTTTTATTTTATTTTTTTTTTTAAAAATGGTAAACGGATTTCGAATCATCATCATCATCAAAGACAAAAATAAAATAGAGAACTATTATTTTTTTTTAATCATTTTAGAAAATATTAAATAAACGATTAAAAAAAAATATTGATCATGTTGATCGTAATATAATATAGTATTATTTGTTTTTAAATTACAGTAATTAATTGTGTTGTGCTCTTGGATTCATTTTTTTTTTTCCTCTCCAAACTTGAATAAGAATATTTTGTTTTTTACATTTCTCCTTATCATCCTTTTCATACCAAAAATATCGCGGCCAATATTAGTAATGTAACGATATTCTAAGATGAAAAGAGCATTTCGTAATTGAATAATATTTTTTTTTATTTCTTCATCCACTCTTCCTATAACGGTCAAGAGGATAGAATCAATATCATCATTGCTATAAATATCTATGATGGTATCATATGAACAAGAATGAGCATTATCATAATCGTCCATCGGCATTTTTATTTTTTTTTTCGTTTCTATTTCTTCATTCCTTTGTATTTTTTTTTGTTAGAACGTTATTTTTTTTTATATTGCTTTTATGAAAATGAATTTTGAGTTGTTTTCGTGCTAAAACACATTTGTTTTAAATCGATGTCATTCATTGCAATATACGTTGGCGTGGGATTCCATTGTACACAATGATTTTCGTCGTGCCCAACAAGGGCTGTTGTTGTTATAAGAGAAGATTCATTTCCATTCTGTAAAAAAAAAAATGTATATAATCAATATTTTTTCTTTTAGAAAAAAAAAGTATGAATATTAAAAAATAAAAAAATTGTTGTAGATAAAAAAACAAAAATGAATGTTTATCCAGATAGTTTAACAGCAACTGAGATTCAAGAAATATTTGATTCTTTCCCTATTATTCATGAACAAAAAAAACGATTACAATCTTCTTCACAAGCAAATTTTACTATTTCATTGAGCAGGCCTATACGAGACAAACTCAGTGAACTATTTCGGTTTCCTATTAAAAATGATGTGCCTATGCGATGGATACGAGGAGATCTACCATTACATATGGATATTGCTCCAAAACAAGATGATTTTTTACGCACTTATCTGATTTTTTTGACTGGAGATGAAAAAGGTAATTTTATCATTGACAGCGAAACATTATCTATTTCTCCCGGTTTAGCGGTATCGTTTCCAAGTGGAACCATGCATGGCACCTTAAACACTTGCACAGAACGATTATTGTTAGGACCTATGAATGAAATGTCCATACCAGTTGGATTTACTGGTATTTATTATCAAAATTCTTTTAATTCCCAATATTATAATTCAACGGACCATTCTGGATCTCTACTCACGATTACAGATATATCTTTTATTATTCCTCCCGGTAAAATATTTTCTGGTTGGTCTCTTGAGAATTCATCTTATGGAACCTACACAATAAATGGAATAACAAATCCACCGATAGGAACTATTTACCCTCCGGGCACATTATGGAGTTCCGACAGTGTTTCTGGAATTTTTGTTAGTAGTGTATATACAGACGACGTTGTTTGTTTTGGAAAAGATTCTCTTATTCTTACTATTGATCCCAATAATCTAGAGGAAAGATATCTGCCAGTGCAGTCGTTAACAACCGACCACTATGTAAAAATATATAAGCCGAAAAAATCTCAAGAACTTGATTATAAAAAAGTAAAAAAGATTGGGTATAATATTTTGAAAAATCCTGGAGATCATTCAAGAAGTAAAAATCGAATGTATCAATTATCGAAAAATGTGTATCCCGATTTATTTCAAGATTTATATCTTACTGGTTGTCATTCTATTTTAGTCGATAGATTGACAACATCTCAAAAGACATCCATTTTAAAACAATTTGGCCGTGTTTTTTGCACGGATGATAAATACCGCTTAATGACATGTGTAGACGAACGCACGATTCCATATATGAAAGAAGAAGATATTATGATCTATCATTTTGCTTTAGAAGATACAAATCCACGACGAAATTTTGGTGTATATGCGAATGGATTGTTAGTAGAAACTGCATTCGAACATGATTTTGTAAAAAGACAGAGTTTGTTTTCATCTTTTTAAACGAAAAAAATGATATAATGATATGATGATATGATATGATATGATATCGAAAAGTTGTTTGTAACTTTTTTACAAGAAAAAGCTATTGTCAACAAGAAAAAAAAATACAAATGATTTTACATAACGAAATGAATCAATTTGTGGATTTCTTTCAAAAAATATTTATCACCAATATACATTTCCATCTATGATATCATGAATTATAATATAATATCACCAATATACATTTCCATTTATGATATCATGAATTATAATATAATATCATATGATATTATATAAATATATATATAATAAATATCCCCCCAAAAAAAAAAGTATCATGTTTTTTTATTTACTTTTTATAAAATAAAGAAATTATAATTATTATTTATAATGACAGAAATTTATAACACCACTTATGATGCACACGATGACGTTTCAATCATTTGACGTATTTGATTCCATTCGAGACCAAACAAATAAAATTGAAATACCTCACATTTTTTTGGTTTTTTTTTGTATCTCAAGATAGTTTTAGCCATCTTATTAATTTCTAATAAAATATCGATGATTTTTTTTTCATCCCAAGCATGAAATCGTGTGTTGGATAAACATTCAATCAAACCATCTCTATTAAAATTATATACATTCGGATTTCTACTTGCCGATTGAAATGATAAATAGTGTTGACAAAAATAATCTGCAACTTTTTCACATATTTTTAATATAGAACGATTTCCAGAAAGGTAATAAGTTGGAATAGGAATACTTTTATTAATATTGATAAAATCTTGAATAATATCTTGTTCTTTTATTGTAAAATAAATGCATACAATAGCATATATATTTGGAGTTTCTTGTTTTTTTGAAAAGGATTCCAAATATCGGAATCCAGCATAAAAGCGATGAATTCCATCATAAATAGTAAAGGAATTTTGTAATAAAAATTCTTGGTCCATCATCATTTTGTCTATTGTCCATTTTTGAGGACACCATAAAGAAATAATACCCGGAACAATTTCTATATTATTATGTTTATAATGATTCGAAATGTCTTCAATCCTAATATTATCAGGAGGACGATTTTTTTCCCAATTAACAAAACAGGTTGATGTGAAATCGTTTAGTCTTATTTTCAAAATATGTATTTCTTCATTTTTAAAGATAATCAAAGGATATTTTTCTTGTTTTTCTTCTATTTTATCATTATCAATAATGGATTTTGGTTCATCTTTCTTCTTGTCATATATGGAAGACCACAACATCTTTTATCTTTTTTTTTTGGTAAATATAATGAATTATTGATGATACGATTTTTTATAATTTTGTGATTTTCCTTTTTCAAACGATATGAATGAAGAATGACAATGATTCAGATATCGTAATAATAAAGGTTTTTTTTATTTTTTTTTTTTTAAATAAAAAAAGTTTTTAACTTCATTTTTTTTTTTTGTGATGATGAAGAAGTGATGTGTTAAAACCGCTCTTGTTCTTGATATATTTTTTTTACTCTATATACTATTTGACTTTTTGGCAATTTCAAATGCGGTTTTTGTTCGCTTGTTGTTTATAAAAAATGATAAATATAAAAAAAAAACCTAAAATAGGTTCTATTGCATTTTTCAGTTACTACATGATGAAATGGATATTCTATGTTCTATACAACAACAATAATAATATCCATCTCCATCATGTTTCCAAATTTTTTTATATATGGAATGGTGGATAATATAAATAATATATATAAATTTATACAAATAATGATTTATATTATCCATTTAAAAAAAAATCTAAGATATGATGGAAAAATATATAAATGTCTGTTTTTTTTTCAATGATGATTATTTTCAAATAATGGTCTACAATATTATTTGAAAATAATCATCTATTTTAACGTTTCTATCATTGTCGTTGTTTTTTTTTTTTTAAACGCAGATGTTTAAATCCATCGTAGAATGTATCAAGAAGGCGGGCAAGATTTACGAAGATTTACAAAACGAAGTGCCCGCATTTTTTTTAACAAAAACCCTAAACCCTATTACATGTTATTCTTATTGTTTTCGTATCATGATTTGGAATAATGTAATAGAACTATCGATATCCTATACTCCCTATAATTATGGAGATTTTTATTGTGAAACTGCACTCATTTTCCAGAACGATCTTTATTATTCAAATTGGTTTGGATATGATGATGTAAAAAGATTTTATTCAAAAAAAGAGCTTATGGATGAAATATTTTATTTGTACAGCAAACTTTTAAAATATAAATATATATTTATCCGTATCGTAAGGCTATGGAGAAGATCACGGAAAGAAAAACATGCTCGCAGGAATATTTATTCTTTTATTATCCGATATAAAGACCATTATTTGTCTAAACCGAAAGGATTATATTATTATCGTGCATTAACAAATTTTGAAAAATTGTTTCAATTTGATAAATACGATGATATATCTATAAGAATTCTGCGTGATATATAAATATATCATGACATATCTCTTGATTCCAAGATGAAATAAAGGTAGACGTATTTCATCTTATACTCTGAAAAATAATCCAAACCAAATATAATTTTTTTTTTTTCAAAAATACATTGACATCTTCTCAAGAATTTATGTAAAATTACATTTGAAATATAATATATTTTATTTATATTATATTCATCATATTTTATTTGTATATATTCATATTTTATTTGTATATATTCATATTTTACCTTGAAAGGTAAAAAAAAAAAGGATAATGTGTCAAGACGTTTATGTTATTAATAAATATCTCATGTGAAGGGATTGAAAACAAAGACACCTATTTACAAATTGGAGAAACAAAAAAAAATTTAAAAAGGGAAATATCAAATGACAAAACACATGAAAAAAATAAATATAAATGAAAACGTCTTCCATTATTACTCAATTAGATTTAACTATTCCAAGACTATATGATTGTCTTTCTTATGCCCCATGTTATCATATTTATCCAAACCTACTCAAAGAGCAAAAATATAAGATGTTATGTCGAAAAATGATAGAGAATGACCCGGTCTTTCATTTTTATAAAGACAGTCTTTTTTTGTGGTTGCGGGAAAAAGCCTTTCTACAAAGAAACAGACAAAATATTCCTTTTTTTGAAATGGATTTTGATGATTTTTATGTTTGTTTTTATCCAACTCAAAAATATTATATTCTTATTTTTCAATAGAAAAAAAATACATCATTATTGATTGACATTAATAACATATATTTCTATTAACAAAAATTGATTTCTTTGTAGTCAAAAATAAGATTAAAATATTACAGATTTATAATGAGATAATATAACGAGATTATATAACGAGATTATATAATAATAAGATTATATAACGAGATAATAATATAATGAGATAATAATTAATATAACGAGATAATGAATATAACGAGATAATGAATATAACGAGATAATTAATATAACGAGATAATGAATATAACGAGATAATGAATATAACGAGATAATATAAGGAAATAATATAACGAGATAATTAATATAACGAGATAATATAACGGGATAATATAACGAGATAATATAACGGGATAATATAATGAGATAATATAACGGGATAATATAACGAGATAATATAACGAGATAATATAATTATACGAGCCAATAATTACAAGATTGTATGATTATAAGATTATATAATTACAAGATTATATAATTACAAGATTATATAATTACAAGATTATATAATTACAAGATTTATAATATTTATAACATTATAAGATTACGAGATTTATAATATTATATAACATTATATAATCAATACATTCATTCTATAATTATACAAAATTACAAGATTATACGAAATTATAGATTATTATATTATTACGAAAAAAAATTATAAGATTATTATATTATTACGAAATTATGACATTATACGAAATTATAAGATTATACAATTACAACATTTTAAGATTAATATCAAAAGATTTCTTAGAAATAAGTAAATAGTTGTAAAATCTCAGTTTCATTATTTTCATTATAGAAGCAATTAGAAACATCCAAAATGGAAAGTATTAGACACTATTAAACTATACTTTGTAATAATGTTTTCTTTCAAATATTTTTTCTAAAATACAAAAGGTGCTATTTAAATTAAAATCTTGAAGGGTTTTTAATAAAATATTTAGATATTAAGGTGATGATTAATAATGATGACATCATCTCATGAATTGTCGTTATGTAATTGTTCGATACATTTTTCCTGTCTATCATCATGTGCAACATCCCAAGCATTACATGTCTCCATTTGACAATTGAAATAACAATTGGGTTCTTGATACCAATCTTGTAAATGATTCGTTCCATCGAAATGACAAAAATGGTCATTGTTTCCGCTATCTGTTTTGCAATATTGAATTTGCGAAAAAGAACAACCATTTATTTTACTATTATCATGTCGTAAAGAAGCTTCGGGTAGATACCAAGCAAAACAATCAATAAGATTTTTCAATTTTGTTCCATTCTCTGTTGTCGTTATAAAAAACACTTTTTCTGGTTGTTGTTGTTGTTTCAATGAGGAATAGAGAGCCTCTGTTTTATTTTGCAATAGATGATGATTACAGAAAACAAGAAAGAATTGTAAAAAAGTATTTAAAACATATTTTTTTGGCATTTTTTTTTTTTCTTGCACAGAATGATAACTCTTTAAAATATTTTTTTTTATTTAAAAAAGAAAAAAAATGATGTGAATGCGGAGGATGATAATTTGTCGAAAAAAAAAATAAATGATAAAAAATCGATAAATCAATAATGGTTTATAAATATATATGGAAATTTATTTTTTTGTTAATCAACATGTTGATTAACAAAAAATAAATTCAATCTCTTGAATTAATAGAATAACAAAATTTCGGTAAATGACACCAGTATATATATGGTAAAACAATAATATTCGGTATAGAAATTGGTAAAATTGTCAATCTCCCCGAAAGATCATTATAATTTATTTTATAATATGGTTTCGTTATTTCTGTAATCTTAAGTTGATTTAAATTAGTGATATATGAATAAAAAACACGATCTTTTGTGTTTGGTCTATTTTTCACAATTACTTCTTCTTGGTCGTTTATCATCGTTCTTTTTTTTTTTTTTTTTTTTTAAAAAAAAAAGCAAGAAAAAACTAACTTGTACGATGTGAACCATCATCATCATTCATCATGTAATATCATGTAATATCATGTAATATCATGTAATATATAATATAACATCTATAAGATCCTTTTCATCTATGAAATGAATGAAATGAATGAAATGAATGAAATGAATGAAATGAATGAAATGAATGAAATGAATGAAATCTATGATGTATTTTTTTTTTTGTTGTATTTAAATATAAAGACTTGTTGATAAAAAGACCAAGAAAAAAAAAATTGGTATAAGCAAAAAAAAAAGAAAGCGAACAATAAATAATATAAATGAAATGATATGATAGCGGCGAGGATGAAAAGAATTGTTTTTCATCAAATTGAAAAATTAGTTCCTAAAATAAGTGAGACAGAAATGATAGCTTTACGTTCGGGTGGTGTTCATATTGATAGGGATATATTTCAAGGACGTGTATGTTTAAAAACATTATATAAAAATAAACCGAAGTCGATTGCGTCTCATGAATTGCGTTTTTTACGTCAAACAGAAGAATTACTAAAAAAATACGAACCCCAAGAGCTATTATATCCAAATCCTAAAATAAAGGAAATCATGCAAGAACTCGGGCGGAAAGGATATTTATCGATGATGATTCCAGAAAAATACGACGGAAATCCTATATCTTACGCTACACAAGCCAGGATCCTTACCAAAATTGCTTCTTTTCATCCTTCGTTAGCTGTTATTGTAATGGTTCCTAATTCTCTTGGACCCGCCGAGCTTCTTTGTCAATATGGAACGGAATCACAAAAACAAGAGCATCTGCCTTTGCTCGCTTCTGGACGTTGTATACCTTGTTTTGCCTTAACGGGTCCTTTGAATGGAAGCGACGCGGTTGGGATGATCGACGAAGGCGTGGTGGAAATAACAGAGTATGGTGAAAAATATATTAGAATTCCATCATTAGAAAAACGATACATTACTCTTGCCCCTATCGCTAACCTGATTGCCGTAGCTTTCCGTCTAAAAGACCCAAAACGTTTATTATCTAATGAAGAACAAACGGGGTGCGGAGGAAAAGAAGGAGTCACTATTGCATTACTAGAACACAATAAGGAGCGAATACAGATCACACGACACGACCCAAATGGTTGTGGATTTCCGAATGGAACCATCAGGGCAAACGATCTTAAATTAGATATCAATAGTATCATTGGAGGAGAAGAAAAAGCAGGACATGGGTGGAAAATGATCATGGAATGTTTAAGCGTAGGACGAGGTATTAGTCTTCCTTCTTCCGCAAACGGGTCTTCCAAATTGATTACGTATGCAATCTATCATTACATTCAACATCGAAAACAATTTAAATTACCGATAGGAGATTTAGAAGGAGTTCAAGAAAAATTTATAGAAATGTATTATCATTCTTTTATTATCAATGCTTCGGTTCAATATATTGGACATATTATTGATGAAAAACATCAAAATAAAGAAACATGTCCATCGGTATTATCCGCAATTATGAAACAACAATGCACGGAACGAGGAAGAAAAGTTATCCAATTAGGAATGGATATCTACGCTGGAAGCGGTCTATGTCGTGGAGAAAATAATTTTTTTACCTCGTTTTACCAATCTTGTCCGATAGGTATAACTGTGGAAGGGTCAAACACATTGACACGCAGCCTTATTATTTTCGGACAAGGATTAAATAAAAGTCATCCGCATATTTATCCTATAGTTCGTTTCATTCAACAAAATGATATAGATAATACAATGGAACATTTTTTCCAGATGATAAAAGATTCTATTTCTGTCTATTGTAAGTGTCTTTTTTCAAATATAATACCATTTACTCCGTTAGAAAAAAAAACATTACAATTTAGTAATGCCGCAAATTTTGTCGCCTTGTTAGGAGGAAACATCAAATCAAGACAAATCATATCAGGAAATATGGCCGATGTTTTATCTTGTTTATTTCTTGCGTATTCTGTAAAATGGTATTGTCATCATCATTTTCCACCTACCCAAACAACCAAACAAATCGAACAATATATGATTGGACAATTATGTAACGAAGCGGAACAAAAATTAAATGCTGTTGTTTATGATTATCCTCTTGCGTTTTTACGACCTTTTTTATTCTCTTCGTCTTTTAGTAGAACTCCTCCTCCAGATCAATGTTCACAAATCAAACATATCCATTCTTTATTGAAAACAAATCCATATTTAATAGAAGACGTTAAAAAAGATATATATTATCATAAAAATAGCATTATTAATAAATTAGAAATACTTTCGACTCTCCCAAAGGATTCTCTTGAATATATGCAACTATATAAAGAAATTATCAAGGTTGGGGAGTTTCCTATTGATTGAATGCTATGCTACCAACAAAATAAGAAATAAAAAATCAAAACTCATTGTGAAAAAAAAAAAATGATTTTTTTTTTCAATACTCAGATTGGAAGAAATCAAGAATAATCCAAAAAAGAAGTGAGTTAAAAAAAAAAATACAATTAAAAAGATTTTATTAGACGACGACGATAAAAAAAAATGACAGTCCTATATCTCTTGCGTTCGCGGTCTAGAATAATAACAACAGAACAAGACCCGGCTATTCCTACAAATCCTACAAATCCTACAAATGCGACAAATCCTACAAATCCTACAAATCCTACAAATCCTACAAATCCTACAAATCCTACAAATCCTATAAATCCTATAACAAATAAATGGTGTATTGATGAGCTTTTTTCGAAAAAGTGGATTCATTTTTCCGAGTTTTATTATACTTTTGTGGATGATATTGGAGGACATATTTTAAAATTAAAACATGAAGAAGAAACGCCCGAACAACAAGAAAAAAGAAAAAAATGGATATTTACACAATCGGCACAAAAAGAACGAAATTTAAAATTTTTATTTATCTTTCTTTCTCTTTTTTTTCAAAAATGTCGTTTTTTGCAATATTCGAAAGATATGCAAGAATTTAAAAAATCAATCACTATTCATCGTTCTCTTCTTATTATGAATATTTTTTTTATAGACCCTTTTACTCGTATAAAAGGAAGAATAGATGGAGTAATCCAAAAAAATGAAAAATATCATCTTATGGTTCATCTACCAAATATCGATTTCATGGAAACCAAAAAAAATCCCATCTCTGAATATTATCAATTTTATGCATTCGTCCGTTTATATTATTTATGGATATGGTGGAAACGCAATCATATTGAGGTGGAATTAGACATCCATAATGTTTATTTTTATGATAAAAAAAATAGAGAAAAAAAACATTCATTCTCTTTCACTACTTTTCAACAACAGATTTTTCATATAAAAACTTGCACCAAACATCTCAGGAAAGCAAAACAGATATATAAAGTGATTGATTTTTATCATGGTTATTTACATCCTATATTCTATCCGAATGTGAAAAATAGAGAAGAAGATTCCACATTACAAAAAAAGAAAATTGATATTTCTTTTTATCATCGTGATTTTACTTCTTTATGGTTTTTAAATCATCGGCATCGGCGCATGTCTTTTGACAAACATATTCATAATTGGAATGAGTCTCCGCAACTTGTTTTACAAGCTTTTTCGTTTTCTGAAGAAATTAAAAATATATTATCTGGTATGATTTCTTTACATTCGAAACTTTCTCCGCCGACACAAGATATCATGATTCCAAAACATCTATCAAAATCATTTCCCTTCTTGTCTTCTTTACAAAACAAAAAAAAGAAAGAAACGATTTATTCCTTATTTTTAGATTTTGAATATGACACAGAGGGAAGAGTATATCTCATTGGTGTCCTTACTTGTTCTGAGGATGAAGATGATAAGGAAAAGTATACTTCGTTTTGGTCCGAAGATGTCTCTAATCCCGAATGTGAAAAAAAAATGTGGATGTCTTTTTTCCGATATCTTTATAAAATGTCTTTTGGTTACTGTTTCTATTGGTATGCGGAGGAGAGAAAAATGTTGGAAAGAATGGAAGAATTGGAGATTCCATTGTCTTGTCTTCCTTCACAATTACATCCTTCTTCAGGTTTTTTTATTGATTTATATAAAGTATTTCGTAAAGGCCCTATTCTTGTCAAATATGCACTTAATTTTTCATTAAAAAGTATCATTCACGGGCTTTATGTCTTAGGAAAAGTTCCTATGAACTATGAAATGATGGAATGTCAAAATGGAAAAGAAAGTCTAGAACTTTGTAAAGATTATTATTCGTCATGTTGCTGTTCTACCAAAAAACAAGAGATCAAGACCATTCTTGAAAAATACAATAAATTTGATTGTATTTGTTTGAAATGGATTTTAAATATTTTAAAAAAAAAAAATATTGGACAATAAATAGAAAAAAAAAAAAAAAAACAAAAACAGCAAACAAGAAAAAAACAAAAAAATGCCATTAATCATTCCAGAAAATACCAATTTATTAGATTTCGGTTTGTATCTATTAGGGACATATCCTACCCGACAAACGATTGCAGTGACAAATTTATATCCCACCAATATTTTTACGAACCCATCTCCCGTGATAAAATGTCAAATCAAACAACCCGCTGATTATTTAGTTCTTAATCCTACTTTCCCCGATCCTTCCCAATTGGAGAGTATCACTCGTTTCGGTTGCTAAATTAAAAAAAAAAAACATTTAACTACCTACTATCTTGCAACATTTTCATATAAATAAAGGTTATGGTTATATATGATATGTTGTATGATCTAATAATATAAATAATATAAATAATATAAATAATATAAATATCGCTCATCATATTAACATAATATTTATCTTTTCTTAAATAAACGACGTTGATTGCTGACGTCTTGATAAGAAAATATTTTTTTTTTGTTATTTAATATAATTCAATAAATAAATGGACTTTTGAATAAATTCATTATATTAAATATATTAATATAATGAATGTAAATAAAATAAAATAGATATATTATTAACATATATTATTAATATGAAAGAGATGATGTGATATATTATAAATATATGTTAATAATATATCAAATAGATGCAAGAGATGTGATATATTATTAACATATGTTAATAATGTATCAAATAGATGTAAGAGATGTGATATATTATAAATATATGTTAATAATATATCAAATAGATGCAAGAGATGTGATATATTATTAATATATGTTAATAATGTATCAAATAGATGTAAGAGATGTGATATATTATAAATATATGTTAATAATATATCAAATAGATGTAAGTAGGATTAATAATTTTTCAAATGAATGAGATACATATTTCTAAAAAATATTGAAATACATAAATTTACTAATACATACACATACATAAATATATATATATCATTATATTATTAGTACTTCATCATCACTAAAATTTTTTTTTTTTAATAGTTATCAATGAGGGAATCATTATGATCACAAAGAAAACCATCAAATATTTCTGGATGTTCTAGATAAACTAAATACCAAATATTCACTTCCCACATAATTGTCTTATTTGTTTGAATAATTTTCACACATTTTTCTTTCATCCATTGGGCAAATTTTAGGACAGAATCAGAATCACCTCCAAATATGCCTCCCGCAAAATACCATGCAATATCTCTATAAATATCCAATGATATTCTGGGTATAGAAAGATCCCATATTTGTCCAATTCGTATTTTTTTGTCATATTGTTTTTTCCCTAAACTAGATACTTTTTTTAAAAATTCTTCATCGCTGCATTTGCATATATATCTTATCCCAAAATCTACCCATACATAATTAGAAGAACCAGGAAACTGATTATTAATGATCGTATTTGCCACCCATTCCGTCTTATTACATATAATTAACATGTATTCAAGGGTATCCTTTTCTGGATTGATAGAATTAACATGGAAATTATTGATCACATCTTTATATTGGTAAAGATAAAGGTCTTCTTTTCTTATGATAATAAATTTTGTTTGTTCGTTTTCGTATTGTTTTAAAAGATTATAAATATGTTGTTCAACATAGATTACTTTTTGGATATTTGTTTGTAATAATAGGATACCATTATTAAGGTATTTTTCAATAATATATTTGTCTTCTTTACTATAAATATTCGCATTGGTAATAAATGCAGACACGAGTGTAGTAGTAGAAATTTCAGTTTTCATTTCCTATTTATCTTGTCTTTCTTATTTTTTTCTTTCTTGTCTAATCAAGAATTTTTTATATATAAAATTTTAAAAAATTGAATTACGAAAAAAAAAGAAAAAAACAGTTAGCGGATGGATGTGTGTGTATGTGTGGCATACTTTTTCACCCTTTTTCACTTTATACTTTTTTTTTTTAATACTTGAACGACTTGTCTCAGATATAATATTTTTTTTTTAAGATATCTTGTAATAGACGCTTAAAAAAAATATGGATTTTCACATATTAAAGATTCGTTATTATTATTGTAAAACGCACTATCGTCGCGTGACATCTTATTTGTAGTTGATAGAGTCGTGAAACAAGACGCCAAAGGTGGTGTTGTAGTTATCGTCGTCGTAGTAGTCATAGAGGGAGTTAATAATGATGGGTAACGATGACATGAAAAATTTTCGTATAAACCTATAACATGATTATTATTATTATACATGAGACTATTACAATCATTACCATAATAGGAATTGATTGGACAAGAAGCTATACAATTATTATATTGTCCGCAATAATTATATGGACAAGAATACTGTACGGGGAAAGGTGGTTGATATATAGGAGAAGGAGGATAATAATAAGGATAAAGATTTTGCGAAGGAACGATCGGAAATGGAGGAGGAGGAGGAGGAGGAGGGTGTGGTGGTTGCATTGAAGGATGGTGAATTGGAGATGATTGCGACGGCAAAGTTGAGATGATAGCATTATTATGTAATTTATGTAATTGATTATTGTGATAAATGCTATCCTTACTGTCTGCTGGTAGTGGTCCATTAGAAGATTTTTTTTTGATTTGTATTTTTTTTGAGTATGGTTGACGATACCAGTGATTTATGATGTATTTTTTTCTCTTCTTTTGTTGCCGATCTTTTTTTTTTTGAGGATGATATAAAAATGAATGAAAGTCATCTTCCATCTTATTTGTATTCGTCTTTCGATTTTTTTTATTTTCTCTAAAATATTCTCCGTTATTTTTTTCATCATCATCCGACGATGAAGATAATGATAAAGTACTAGAAGAATGATAAAGATATATTTTTTGTCCTTTACGCGAAGAGAGAGCGTAGTGTTGGTCGATTTCTATTGCAGTATCATCGTCAACTGTCTCTATTTTTTGCTCCCGACTAGAAAAAGACATTTCACTATCCTCTGAAGAAGATTGAACATTATCTTGTGAAATGGTGGAAGCTTCCGATATGCTCAATGGAGAAAAAAGATTATTATCGTTTGTTCTCTTTTTATCTTGTTTGATTTTTTGTGATATCATTTCTTGTTTTTTTTTTGGATGCAATAGCACCTCATTTTGTGTTTTTTTTTTTTCATAAGGTGATAAAATAAGATTAGAATTATATAATTTTCTTCTGGGATCCATTTTTTTGATTAATGTGATGATGAAACGGATGTATGTATATATAAAATGTAATAATAAAAACAAAAATAAAAAAAATTATATCTTTATGTATATATACGTAAAAAAAAAATAAATGAAATTTTTATCCTGAGGATAAATAAAAAATAGAAATTTTTATTATTTTTTTGTCGGATAATAAATATTATATACCATCTTGATATTATGATATTATATTATTATTATATACCATCTTGATATTATGAGATTATGATATTATGATATTATATTATTATTATTATGATATTATGATATTATTATATTATTATTATATACCATCTTGATATTATTATATTATTATTATTATTCTATACCATCTTGATATTATGATATTATATTATTATTATTATGATATTCTTATATTATTATGATATTATTATTATATTATTTTTATTATGATATTATTATATACCATCTTGATATTATGATATTATGATATTATATTATTATGATATTATTATATACCATCTTGATATTATTATATTATTATTATTATGATATTATTATATACCATCTTGATATTATGATATTATTATTATATACCATCTTGATATTATGATATTATATTATTATTATTATTATGATATTATGATATTATTATTATTATTATGATATTCTTATATTATTATGATATTATTATTATATTATTATTATTATGATATTCTTATATTATTATGATATTATGATATTCTTATTATATACCATCTTGATATTATGATATTATGATATTATGATATTATATTATTATTATTATGATATTATGATATTCTTATATTATTATTATATACCATCTTGATATTATGATATTATTATATTATTATTATTATGATATTATTATTATATACCATCTTGATATTATTATTATTATTATGATATTCTATACCATCTTGATATTATGAGATTATTATTATTATTATTATTATGATATTATTATATACCATCTTGATATTATTATATTATGATATTCTTATATTATTATGATATTCTTATATTATTATGATATTATGATATTATTATTATATTATTATGATATTATGATATTATGATATTATGATATTATATTACCATCTTGATATCATATATATATTGTTTTTTGATATTATGATATTATATTACCATCTTGATATCATCATATATATATTGTTTTTTGATCATTTCATAATTGTGCGTCTATTATATAAAGTGTGTGTTTATACATGAAAATTGTATGGATATAATCATAGTATATGTTACATTTTTCTTTTATGAATTAAAATTTATTTACAAAAAGGGATGTAATCTTTCATCAAAAATGAAAAAAGAAACGATATTATCCCGAGACGACCGTAAAACCACATTCTCTTTATTCTCAAGATCAATTAATTGATATCGTTTCATTTGTTGTAATTCGTTCCTGGTAAAATAGGAAACTACCGAATCATCATTCATCCATATTGGATCTCCAAAGACAAAAATATAAAAAAACTGAGGTCTCGTATCGTTGATGCATTGAATCATAATATCTGATAACGCTTCTTCTAATAAAGAATATTGAGAATAGGTAATTTTATTGGAATATCGAGAAGCAAATATATATTCATAATGAAAACGAGTTTGTATATGAAACAACGGAACGACATGTTTTTTGGTTTTTTCATTCATTTCGAATAATCTTTTTAAGGAAACGAAAGCAACACAATGTTTATCTTGTTTTTGATAGTTTATCGATAACCATTTGGAAGAAGAATCTCCAATCGCAATAACACATATTTTGTTGGGCAATTTTTGTCGATGAGTATTTATCAATGATGTTTTTTGTTGTATTTTTTCTAAATAATGAAGCACATTATTACAATAAACGGGTTTTTCACTAATAATGTTCATCATCAACATTTTTTTTGCTGCATTATTACTATTCTTACTTTTATTATTTTCATGACTATTTTCTTTTTTGTTTGTAATATAAATGTTGTTTGGCAATAATAATTGAGGATTAGTTATTTGGAAGGAAGGGTATAATGATGATTCTATTTTTTTTTTTTTAGAGAAAACGGGTGCTTTTGTTTGTTCGCGACCAGAAAAATAGATTTTGTTTGACATTAAATAAGCGGAATTTTCTTGTGGTGAACGCAACGACAAAATCCTATTTTCTTGAACTTCACTAGGAATAGGATAAAGAGATGAAAAGGATGATATCGATAAAGTCCCTAAAGAAAGGAAAATAGTGCTGAATTTTACAAGTGATTGGGTTGCTATGATGAACATTGTAACCGTCATTGTTTTTTATTTTTATTTTTTTTTTTTAATTTTTTTTTTTTTCTTTTAACTATTGGGTT
>Ga0214923_10003448_pt1 | contig 19823 bp, 34 predicted proteins | sample LL1510_MetaG_FD_177993 | JGI IMG/M metagenome (GOLD analysis project Ga0214923, IMG submission 177993) | Freshwater microbial communities from Lake Lanier, Atlanta, Georgia, United States - LL-1510 | ecosystem: Environmental > Aquatic > Freshwater > Lake | place: USA: Georgia | collected...
ATCTCCCATCTGCGATGAGACGTTACCTTTTCAGAAGTATTCATTCCTCCTTACGCTACCTGACTATATTATTTTAATGTGTTAATCGATTTTAAAAATTTTACGTACAATATAACCGATACCAAACATAGCAAGAAATCCGAGTGGAACAAACACTGAGTACCATCCGAGTAGTTCATATGCCATAAGGCCGACTAATATCGTACATGTAATGACTATTCCGATTATGAAGTTGCGTGGGTTAAAGAATTTGTTTTCCATTGTATGTGTTATTAAGTTGGTAATATGTATAATAGTGCCTAATTAGCGTTTTTAGTTTTATGTATTAGTACTCGTACTATGCTACGAACCGAGGTCCTATAGCAAAAAATCTTGGCGCGCAAGAAAAATTGGATATGCTCACAGGGGGGCCGAAGACCCCGCTCTGTTTTTAAAGAAATACCCCCCCTATATAGCCCCTAAATTACCCCCTAATCTAGCCCCCTAACAAGGCCCCTAAATAGCCCCTAACTTTTGGGGGGCTACCCTATCGGGGGACGCCCCTCGGCTATATAAGATGTATACATGGAATTTACTTGCTGTTGATTTGCTTTATGAATCCACTCTGTATATTCGCTCCATGCACTTACCCATTCTTTCAAATACTCTTCATTGAATAAATGAAATATGTTAAGATGCATTGCTATATGAGTACCATTAACCCATGCTGTATACTCTTGCTCTAATATTATTGATCTCTTTACATTAATAGACTTGCGTTTGAGTTTATGGAAATAAGAATCATTTTGTATTGCATGTCCCAACTCATGTAGATAATATAATAATAAAGTTATTGTACCTTTATCTTTTTTATTTAATAATATAATACGCTCTTGAGGCAGGTACGCGAAGGTATCACTGTAATATATTGTTAGCCCCTTACTCTTCGCGTACCGGTTGAGTTTACCTAAACAAGTATCGTATACTTTTTTATTCATTTGTAACATCGCGTTCAAACATTGCATTAAGAGTTTTACTTAATTGATTGAAGTCATTAAGGTCAATGCACTCGGCACCTTTACCATACATGGTCTTGAAGTCTTTGTATGATGAAGTAGTCATAGCGCTTGCTCGAGAACGCTCTGAAGCGAAATAAGAGATTGTACGAATATTGGCTTCATTCATCTTCTTAATTTGCTTATGAGTATGTTCGGTAGCAGCCGAACCATGATAGCCAGGGAATGCAGGCTCACCATCTGATACGTTAACAAAGAATGCATCTGTACCTTTAGCGTTATTAATAATAGTCTTCATGATAGCATCATAGCAAAGACCTTCAGGAGTCGATCCACCCGGATATAGGTTACAGAACTTGTCACGTACTACTGACAATGGATCGCGCTTGGAGTCATATACTACCCATACCAATGCACGATGATTTCCGCGGCTTGCGTTAGAAGCTTGCCCACGTACGTCAATCACGCAACGAAGGTTTTCAATCATAGAACATGCACGAGCTAATGCCGTAGCAGTCTTAAGAGCAGCGAACCATTTACCTCCACCCATTGATCCCGAAGCATCTAATGATATATGAATCATAGAAGGCTTAACTGTCTTAATAAGAGTCTGAGCAAATACCTTATCGTTGCCGAATCCTAGCTCAGCTACTAATCTACGATCGATTCTGCCGGCAGGTAAACGAGTAGTCTTAAGGGAGCGCTCTTCATCACGTGTCTTAAGCTTACGACCTAATATACCACCTAATGCCCATCCTTCAACCACCGCTTCCTCATAATCTTTACGTCTACAAGACGAATTGTTATACTGCGATCCTACGATATCAGAGTTGCAAATTGCGTCGCTCATCCCGCGAATTACAATTACATCGCATTTGATATTATTACCCGGGTCAATCTCAACTAATTCTACATTCTGATCAGCCAAATCATTAATCTTATCAGCATCGATCTTCGCCATATCCTTCTTCTTAATCTCGCCATTGGTAAACTCTTTCTGCTTCTTAAGAGCCTTTTGCAATCGAGCCTTTTGAGCGTAGCTCATTTTATCAGCTGCCTTAGGTTGCATGGTTGATACCTTATCACCTAGATCGGCATTTGTATCCATACCCGAACCATCTTGGTCATCGCCTTGCTCATCGCCCTCTACGCCAGAAGCTTCCATTGATCCTGCATTATCATCGCCACTCTCTTCTTCGGACTCATTAACCTCGGCACCATTTTCAATATCCTGGATCATTTTCTCAATCTCTTCTTCTGTCATCTGCTCGGGCTGAGGCTGAGTCTTATTATTACCTGGCTGGTCCTGTGGATTAGTATCTACTGTAACAGCTTCAATAATCAAGTTATAAACTTTATGAGCTACCTCAAGTACATCATACGTGGATTTAAGCCTGCTAATATTTCTAAGGTCAATTACGTTCCAAATCTTACGAAGATTCTTCAGAGCATTTAAATTACGCTTTGGGTTAGCAAAGTTAGTAATATGAGCTTCATAATGTTCTTTAGTCTCATCACACCATACATCATTCTCCAAAGCCTTATCGATCTCTTTAGAATTAAAGTACGTGTCATACATACTCATATAGTAACCGTAATAACCAGGAGCATTCTTCATTACGTAAGCGTCGATCCTACGGTCCTCGATAATATTGACCAACCCTTTAAAGAACTGCCAATCTACGTAAGGAATCTCTTTATGGGCATTAACGTAATTAGATAATGCATTAAAGTTTGTTAAAATACAATGCGAAGCTTCATGCAATGCAAGACCTACCGTGGTATCAAAGTCTCCCGTGTCAATTTTGGAACTAATGGTTACGGATTTACCATCGGTATAAGAACGACCTTTGGTTGAGAATACAACCTTAATGTCATCGCGCTTAGTAAGGATACGAACGAAATTACCAATAGCGCGCTGGTAAGACATCATCTTAACGGTATCAACTCCGCCACCGTCTTTAAAGGTGTGGACGATATCATCATCCAACCAGAACGAAGAGTTACCATACTTGCGATTAGTGTAATCGCCATAATACCCATTCGACCATTTATCATAGGAAGAACGAGTGGATTTTGAAGGGGTGTATTTAGCCATAGTATATATAAGGGGTTTCTTTAACCTATACATAAAGATAGGGAATATATGTTCACTATCCTAATTTTACCTGAACTTTATTGCATTGATTATCAAGGAGTTATATAACCAATTGATAATCAATTAGATAAAGTTCACCGTGGGTTTATCCATGGCTAAAGGGGCCGGAAAATTCCATAGCCCCTTGCCACCCCTATAAAACGCCCTACTATTAAAAAGGAAAATCTTGCGTCGACTCACCTGCAGTAGCAAAAGGATCATCCTGCATATCAACCGACACACAATACTTCTGAACAATTTGCTTAACAAAGGTTCTTTCGGATTCAGCACCGCCCTCTGCATTAAAGAAAGGATAAATACATACTTCGGCAGCTTCAGCAAGAGTAAACCCGTCCGCGATCAAAGATGTCAACTCAACCGATGCACGAGTAGATATCGTCGTGCTCAATTTAGGCATAACCTGCTTAACCTCTATACGAGTCGAGTCAGCGATCTCTGCAATTGCGCGGATCATTGAATCAGCTACATTCGGGAACTTAAGCTTCAATAACTGAGCCTCCTGATCCGTATTTAACTGATCCATTTCAATAACCGAAAAACGGTCGAGCATCGCACGGTCAATAACCCTTGTAGCCGTATACTCATTACCGATATTCGCAGTCGCAATAAAAGTAACACCAGAAGCTACCTTAATGGTTGGAGCGCCATCTGCTTCATCCAAACGCAAATACCTCTGTCCCTGATCCAATACAGTCATCAAAATATTCCAAGCTTCAGGATGCGCACGCGATAATTCATCTAATAGAATAATTGCGTTCTCCGTTTGGATAGCCTTAACGAAAAGCGATTCTGAAAAGTAAGTTCCACTATCCTTCGCAAAGTGAGTGTTACCAATCAAAGTCGCACGCGGATCCTGAGTAGCACCTAAGTTAAAATAGAACTCAGGGCGCTTCAAAACTTGGCCTAAATACTTACCTGCAAGGGTCTTACCCGATCCTGCAGGACCTGTCATCATAATGTTCTTACCACGCAAAGCAGTACGAACCAGGTACTTCCATTTAAGGTCACTGATAATAAGGTCAGCCGGTTTAATGTTCGGCGACTGCTTAATAAATTCTATAGGATCCGGGATATCCGTCACTACCAGATCCATGGTTGGTTCAAGAATGGGCGCTTGAATAGGAGTCGCAATTTCCTTAGCCTTAGGTGCAGATCCTGACTTCACTAATCGGAATTCTCCATCTTCAAACATTAGATCTGCTCCCTTATTAAGGGCCTTACGACGAGTGGCCTGCGGAACTAATTTGGTTACGTCATTACCATTCTGATAAGCTACCATTAAACGTCCTTCGCGGACAACCTGAATTGTTACTGTTGTTGCTAATTTAGCCATAATTGATATAGGGGTTAAGAGTTAACTGATTATGATATAGGCCTTGGGATAAAACCCATCCCTTAAACCTACTTCATAAAGATAGGCACAATATCTACATATTCCAACCTTTTTTTGAACTTTATTGTATTGATTATCAATTGGTTATATAACGGCTTGATTATCAATGCAATAAAGTGCACTAGGTATTTTAGTGGGGCGGGAGGGAATCGAACCCTGCCTTGCCTGCTGGTTTTAGTTGTCAACGTTGACATACCAGCCCATTCGCCCCTGGTCTTGTCCGAGCTCGGTAGAGACTCCAAGTTGGCTAACTCACAAGACCTTTTAGCCCCGTCGGGCATTGGCTCCGTCGAGCCTTTGGTTATTTTTCCAATTGGTCGATGATTCGATCAACCCACTCGCGATAAACTCTACGGTTCATTACTTGATTGCCATTTGCGTCGTAAAACTCAACTGTCAACCTGCGACCTGTAAAGTTAGTTTGTGTTACTTTAATACGTGAAGCCCTTACGGTCCACTGCTTACCCTGACGATAGTTAATAACTATATCGCCATTCTTTGAAGCTACATCCTTTCCAACATAAGCGTCACCAGGATTAGTCTTTGCTACTTTTGCCACTTTCGCCGTGGTAGGCATCGATGCATTTGTCATTTTTTATTTGTTATTTAGAGATTAATACATTATGTTTGTGTGGATCCAAAAGGCCAAATAGATAAACCCAAATAAGCCTAATACGAATATCACATCTGTGATTACTTTACTCGGGCTTTCTTTCCAAGCTTCCTTTAAGGTATATAATATTTCTTTCATCTTAATAATATAAAGATAGATAAATCTTTTGTAAGTACCAAATATTTGTTAAAGTTTCTTTTGACTAATTTAAACAATGCGGATCAAAGTTCCCAAACCTTTCGAACTTGGCTGAAACGATTATCGATTGGTTATCATATCCTTTCGCTATTTCCTTACCTTGCTCAGATAGCTGATATATCAATTGCCCTTCATCATCTACTCCGGCTATATCAACAATTCCTTCTTGCATTGCATTTTGCAGGAATTCATCTACGGTCTCTGATACAGCATTATCATATGCATCTGTTATATCAGTCTCTGATAAATGAAAGTCTCCTTTCGTGTCTAGGTTATGATCCATTGCCTTAAGGAACTGCTTAATTAAAGTCCCTTTGGATACAAATGATAGATCGAAGACTCCTGCTTCTTCTAATCCGTCTACAATCTCTTGTAGATACTCTTCTATAGGTCCTCTCATATAATATAGTCGTCGTTAGTGGGTTCAACATTGTCATCTTCTTCGATGAACTCTTCCTTAAGATCTTTTGCAGCAACCTTCGCAGCTGCTTTCATAGCCTTCTTATCTACTACAGGCTGATACATGGCCTCCATTTCATCTTCGAAGAATGCATCGAAGTTATCCATGTTGTTGATTTCGTCGAAGTAATACTCTTTAATTCTACCTTCCATTTGAATTTATTTTAAGGGTTATATTATTAGCAGTCAGGACAGGAGTCGAACCTGCATCTACGAGATGGCCAATTCCAGTAACTCGTTGCTTTAACCAATTACGCCACCTGACTATATTTAATCTTCTTCTCTATCAAATTGTGATAAAAAACTTTCTACTTTGTCGTAAAGTTCCTTGTATTCCTTTTTTAATTTAGAATGATACCTTTGGTAATAATCTAATCCATCAATAAGAGCCTGTTGTTCAGTTTTAGCGTGGATTGCTATATTAAAACCAGCTACTTTATCCCAAAGATAGTATCCGTCTGTACATTCTGTTAAAGTTAATGTATCAGTTTTAAATACATTTCTAATTGCTTTTGCCATATTTTTAATGTTTAGTAGTCAGGACAGGATTCGAACCTATATATATCGTTAGCTTTAACAATAGATCCAACTTCAATAAAATTTTTCATATGGTATAGGGGTTTTTTATTTTTTACGAAACTTGGTATTCAACTCTGGCTTATGGCCATTTATCAATTCAGCCTCCATAGCATAGGCCTCTGCTTTACCTCTCACCTTCTCAATGGCTGAAATCGCAAAGGACTCCTTACCATACGTTCTCAATCGATCCGCCAAGGTCCATTCGAACCCGTACGTGGTTGCCTTATAATAATGCTGTTGCAATCGATTGCGCAGCGTACGTTCACTACCACCAGGCTTGGTAACTGTGATTCCAAAATACTCCTCACCCGTAGGTATACAAAGGATCTGGTATATAAGGTAATTTCTATCTGAGCGCTTCTTGCGAGCCATTGAGTTAAGGGTTAAGGATTAGGCCTGAGCAGCTAACTGACACAATTGAATATACATTGCCTTCTCATCATCACTCATCGACTCCGTTACGGATACTAACTTACGAGGAGCAACTCGAGCGGTAACCGGTTCACGCATCTCGCCTTTACGGACTGCAATAAAGTGACCGGTTGGTTGAGCTACTAAATTCAATACCTGGACTGCGGTAGCGATACCCTTACTTTTTTTAGTAATTCGGCTATTCGAGCCATTTAAACTGCGGTAATCTTTGAACTTTGACATATCTTATTGGTTTTTAATGGGTTAGGGTCTTTCGGGGCTTTCCTTATAACCTATACATAAAGATAAGGTCTTTATCCACTTAGTCCAACCTTTTTTTGAACTTTATTTCATTGATACTCAATGCATTAGTAATGGCTTAATAATCAATATATTATATCTTATTGAGTTTCAATGCAATAGTGATTCACCCCACTAACTCTTTGATAATCAATTATCAAAAGTGCATCCATGGAAAAAGGGGCTAATGCCCCTTAAACCATCCCTAAAAATAACCCCTAATAAATTACGCGCGGTCGCTGTTCTTTACCCTGCGATAAGAAATGCGATAAGCATGATTCAAAATCGTTTCATTGTTACGAATACCACGAGTTACACGTGATACATACGAGGGTGAATAATACGTATCATTTGCGATACGAGTAATATCACCACGACGTTTGCGAGACAAGAATACTGTCATCTTGATCAATTTTGGAATGCGATTTGCCATAACCTTAATTTTTAAATTTGTTTTTTAATTAATTAACTTATATAAATATAATAACTTCTATTGTATTATCCAACCTTTAAATGCGGTTCTTTTGAATTTTGTTCAGATCTCCAGCTATTGAGAGTAACTGGTAATATTGAGATCAATGCTAATATAGCTATTTCAATTGAATTATCCAAGAGTGTTCGTTTGTTCAGTTTTCCAGCTATTGAGAGTAACCTTTATAACATCATAAATATAAGAAGCCCTTTTGTAGGATCCAAGTTTCTTTCGAAAGATGTTTGTATATAGTAAAAAAATTGGTTTTCCGGAAGAAAGGGCTATTCTAACCAACCGCCGATTCAAACCAATAAACTTAATACGTTCTAATACAGTCATATACGTTCATTAACAAGTTATTTATTTAATAGAGTCTACGAATATATGTATTACCTTCCCGTTTATTAAAACTAATATTTGATATGAAAAATCATGAAAACAATTGAGTTAATGAACATGAAAAAAAGGATTACGTTATGCAATCCTTTCTTATTCATAGTTTTATTATTCTTTTGTATTCTTAATAAGTATGTTGCAATTGCAATGCATCGATTTTCTTAATTACATTAAGCAATTTGTATAGTATAGTTTGATTGTTTTCTTTATTTGGTTTATAATAAATATCTGGATTATTTTTTTTGCCCCTTTACATATTACTCTTTGTATAAGAAGTAATACGTACCGTTATTAACTTGCTTCATTCCCGTCTTACTTGCTATAACCGGAGCCATTGTTTTATACAACGCTTTTCTAGAAGCTTCTTTAGCTGAAAAGAATACAAGATCAGATTTTTCTTTTTTGATTTTATCAACTATCGCATTGATAACAATACCAAAGATTTTTGCAGTATCGGTACCACCTAATCCTGTAATGCCTTTACCTTTTTTAACGTCTTTAAATTCAACATGATATCCTTGACCGTCGTTAAACATTTCAGCTGCTTCATCAGGTAAAAGTTTCCCTGCAGCGATAATAGCCGCGTTTGGTAAAGTTAACCATTCTAAAGAAGTAATAGCTATTTCATATTTTTGGTTGTTAGGCCCAGTGAAAGTAGCAACGAAGTCTGAATCTTCGCCTTCTTTCCATTTGATCTTTTCTTTAGTATCAAATAACTCTTTAACGATTACTTCTCTTATAAGAGAACGTAATTCTGATTTATTCATTTTATTCCTTTTATTATCTGTATTATTTTTCTAGCCCCGTAATCTTAAAAAGTAGCAATGTCAATATCGCCACCCGGTGTAAGCTCGACTCTTGTATATCCATCTTTAGTATATTTGTCTTGATTAGCTTCATCGTAATCTGGAGTGTAAAAAATCCATTTTTTAACTTTGTTTTCATTCCAAAATTCTTTATTGTCACCAAATTGTCCGCCTTTAACTATATAAAAGCCTGTTACGTCATTATCGAAGTTTCTTTTAATAGTTGCTGAGTCTGTAGTAGCTTTTGATGCTTTAGCTTCTGCTATTACTTTTTTTATTTCTTCTCTTATAAGAGATCTGAATTCTGATTTTTTCATTTTATTTCCTTTTAATCAAATGTTATTTTATTAGCTCGCCACGGAAATGGTTGAGCATTGCCTTCGCCTATTTCGGATAGTATATTCTTGAGCTTTATCATTACAATAATAAATATCTAGTTTATTATTATTGCGTCTTTATTACGTTTAAATAAAAATCGTATACACCCACAATATATTAATAGTTTACAGAATTTAAAGTTTAACCAACCCGCTGAATATCTTTCTTTTGTAGTCCAAAGTAGATAATGAGCATTTAACATATCATTTTGCCATGCAGCTTCTGACGAAGCAAATTCTATTATTACACTTTCGTGTCTTGCTCTAAAGTAGAAGTAATATCCCATAAAATGACCTTCTGCTTGAATTGGGCAATTACCGCTTGGTCCATATTTCCATTTAAATAACTTCATAATCCTTCTAATCCGTCATTTAATGTTATGTCCCAATCACTTTCGTCTCTAATCAAAAGAGCAGTTTCAAATGGTTCTTCAATACCAGTTTCCCAAAAATTCTCAATTGCAAATTCAATATCCGGATGTGCTGAAATACGAGCTTCGATATTATCGAATACCTTTTCTTGATCTTCTATAATTTGTACATTGAATGGATGTAATGGTAATAGTTGAAATAAGCCTTGTGAATCGTTATAGGCTACTTTCCATTGACCGTCTGCTTTTAGTAGTCTGCCTTTCATATTATGATTTAATTTACTTAAAAATAAGAAATTCTTTTGTATTATCCAAGAAAAAAGGGACTTTCGTCCCTATATTTGTCTGCAACCTTGTATTTTTTATGCTATTGGGCTTTTGACTAATCGAAGATCGCTCTCATGAAAATAAACATTTTGCCCGCTTCCAAACTTAACTAAATAAAATGATCCAGAAGGTGCTATATCAACAATAGTACCTGTCTTACCCGAATGAGACATTGATGGAGTAATTACTTTTACTTTATCTCCTTCTGTAAATTTATTTGAAGCTTCATTTAATACTTTTGATATATTATATTTGAGTAAAAGCAGCTACCGTACCATGATCAAAATAATCGTATTTTTGATCTGCTCCTTTTTTATCTAAATAATTAGTAAAATCTACACTAGCTAAATCAGATTCTACTAATTCCATATAAATAGGCACTTTTTAGGGTGCCTATTTAGTTTTTAAGTGGTTTATTTTACGCGATTGTCCAAGTTATGGTTTCACCATCATCGGTAGACGAGCAACTTTTAACTTGCCATTTATATCCGTTTGATTTTAACCAATTATTAGCTAATTTCACGTATTTAGGTACATTCCACGTCTCATCGGTAAATAACTCAAACCAACTATCCATGTCATCTTCTTTGATATAACCATTACCCGTTAAATCATAATCATCTAATTTTTGCCCTGATTTAGGCATTTTCATTTCTTTTAATACTTTACGTATTTCTTCTCTTATAAGAACTCTGAATTCTTGTTTGTTCATTTTATTTCCTTATATCAATAATAAATATACTAATCAGTAATTAAGGGTACTATTTCTAATACCCTTAAAATAATAAATTCTATTGTAATTACAAAATTATTCTACTGTTTGTATTACCCAAAAGTCATCTGCTAAACCTTTAGTAGTTAAATAATCGTAAGGCATATAAAAATAACCTTTATCGCCCCATTTATCTCCCCATGAGTTACGAACAATGAATCTACCGCCTTCAATTGAATCATCATATCCTACGCAGCAAACTGCATGTCCACCATAAAGTTTTTCGTCCTTGTTTGGCCAAACCATCATACCTGATTGAGCTACTGTACGAGTCATGAATGATTCATATACTGCAAAGCCAAATACAAAAGGTAATCCAGAAGCTAAACAAGATTTAAATGAATCTAATGTTCTAGGAACTCTACTATATGAAATAGATTGATGATTACGAGCTTGACGATAACATTTTCTTCTAGGTTTATTCTTAAACTTTGTTATATCGTATGGCCATAAGTCTTCTGGACATACGCCGTCAACGTTAACAGATTTAATACAATCTCTTAACATTGCCCCGCTGTCTTGTTTAATACTATTAATAGCTTTTCTACCATTATAATAAATAAACAAACGAGAAGGAGTAAATACTTCTTCATTTTGCTTTTTTAAATTAAACATATACGCGCCGGCCGTAGCTTGACCCGTGCAAGATCCTAACGATCCTTGATTAAATACGGGGCTGTCATTAATTCGTAAGTCTACTTTAGATGGAATCTCTCCCACTATCGGTGGAAGAGATAACATATAATCGCGATGGTCCGGTAAATCAGGAACCCACCCAAATCCAAATTCATTGGCCATTTAAATCCTTATTAGTCTTTAATTGTAAATCTTGTAGTGTTTTGTAAAATTGGTACGTTTAATAAGTTAATCGATACTCCTAATATTGGTTTGTTATTGATAATATCATATCCAATAAATCCACCGTATCTAGAATATCCAACGACTGCACCTACCGGTACCGATCCTATTAATTCTCCACCGTTCGCTAAATCTGGGGTAACACCGAAATTAACACCGCCACCAAAGAAGAATTTACTTTCTATTGTAATTGAACTGTCTTGATGAACAATGCCATTTGCATAAGAGAATATGTAAGAATAACCAATGTAAATAGGAGTGGTCAATTTCCATGCACCATCAATCTTCTCTACTTGAGTAAATGTCAATTGAAGTGCCGGAGTACGTAATGTCATTGGAACTGTATAGTCGCCCAAGCCATTTCTTAAATTAGATTTTAACGTATCCGTAGTTTTGTTTTTAATTTTACCCGAAGTAATGTCGCGAGTAAATGTTTGAGCTGAAGCGATATTTGCCGATAATACAAGTGCTAACGCTACTAATAACTTTTTCATAATTTTCCTTTTTTAAATTAATTTATAATAAATATATAACCACATGAAAAACCCGGGCGATTTGGTAGCGTACCCGGGTTTAAGTTGCCAAGCAACTATACGGTCCTAAGACGTATTTATTTATAAGACTTAAGCTTAAGAGCTTCTTTATATGGTTTATTCTTCCATCTCCACCCAATTGTAAAAATAGATGATTGAATAACTCCTAACGATGCTTCTGCAGTTAATACGATATCAGAAGATTTATTGGGTCTCATTATTTCATATTGAGCATAAACTGATCCAGGCCATGGCCGAACTCCGAATGTTAAAATGTCTTGATTAATATTAAATCCCATTCCGCCTTTAAATGTAATTATAGTAGGTATAGCTACTCCGCCTTCATAGTCAAGTATAATACCTGAATCAAATTTATGAGTCGCGCCAGCCAATATTGATCCTCCTGGAAAGAATGGAATAGTTCCAGTACTAAATCCAGTATTAACTTCAACGTATTTAGTAGTTTGAGCATTACTTATTAATGAACTTAATAATAGAAATGCAATAAAAATTATCTTTTTCATTATTTACCTTTCTTATGTTTACTAATTTCAATTGCAGCTAATTGCTTTCGCGCCGCTGTTTTAGTAGAATGAGTTCCTAATCGCTTACCGCCTTTTTTAGGATATACTGCATATTTGTTACCCACCTTTTTTATAGTTTCATTAACTACATGGCCAGCAATTACTTCGCTAATGTATTTAATAATTTCTTCTTTTATAATTTGGTGTAGTTCCGATTGTTTCATAATGACTTTAACATTTCAATTAATTTAGGATGGGGATATATATCAACTTTATCATATCGTACGCTATTGTGCGTATAAATCCCTGCTTCGCCTCTTAACGCTCTAGGACATACATCAAAGATATCTTCATTGTATGTAGTAGGAATATTATATCTGATAGTCCAGTATCTTAATAACTTTTCTACAGAAACTATTTGAGCGTCTGTATAATTATGATAATATTTATAACCCCTATGCGGCTTAGCTAATTCAATTACCTCACTTTCATCTACAACTGTATTAGCCCATGTATAATATTTACCGCCTCGAAGCGTTAATTGTCCCCAATTACAAATTTCAAGTGCAATTGAAAATTTATCTAAAGATTTATATGATAAATTAAAATTATGAAATGTTGATTCTTTTAAACCTAAATGGTATGCCCATAATTTTGAGGAATAGCCTTGTACAATTTGACCGTCTAAAAAAGAGTCCTTCTTTTTAGGTTTACCTGCAATTACAGTACACGTGGCAATTCGTTCTTTATTAGTTTCCCAAAACTTATATACTCCAACTGCATCAGCATTACCTGCTGTATGATGTAAAAATATTTGAGACTTTGAATGCTCTTCTGTAATATATTGCGTTGCCGGAAAGTTATATTGTACAATATCGTTTTGTTTATCTAATATATTCATATTAATAAATATACATTACTTTATTTCCTGTCCCAAAAAATTATAATAGTGCCAAATACTATATTCAAGCGGTCGTACAAATTGTATTGCAATTGGACCATATTGTACTCTTGTACCATCATAATCAGTTTGATTTAAAACGTAATAATTAATTCCATTACTAGGATTAATATCGACATACGAATATGTAGTTAGTGTATTCGAATTTCCTGCACCACTTATTTTACCGACTATTTCCCAATATTCAAATCCATTGGGTGATCTAAACAATGTAAAATAATCATTATTAGTTTCTGATGCAGTTGACCAGGTAATTTTTATTGCGTTGTAAATTGCAATCGCTTTAAAATCGATAAGGATTATTGGTAAACACCCGTCATCATCATCATCATCATCATCGTGATGTCCGTGATGTGTGTGATTCTCGCGAGATCTCTCATTGATTTGGGAATAGCATTCACTGCTAAAAAATATAGCAAGTGCAATTAGTAAATACTTCATATTACGTCATTATAATATACATTATCTTGGTACTGGAATGAAATAAAATCTATTAGCTCCGCAACCTTGTCCTCCACATTGAGAAACAGCAGTACCACTAAACCAAGTTGGAACTGTGGTTGATGGAGTTTGTGTTTGTAATGTGTTTTCGTTATATTCTAAAATCCAACCTACATTACCTGCATTATTAAACGCTTTTCCATTTTTTAATACCCAATATGATACATGAGATATGTCAGCAGTAATATATCCAATTGTTGCACCAATATCTGCTAATATGGCTGCATATTGACCAAATACTTTATCAATAGTTACAATACCGTTAGCCATTCTTACTTTAATAAACGCTTCAGTAGCACCATTAGTACATTCAAAGTGCGTATTAAATACGGTGAAGTCTTTAACAACTGTAGATGATTGACCATCGAAATCAATACCTACTCTTACTTGAAATCCTTCAATAATACAGTCTTCAACAACACATCCAGAGGCAGCTATGATTTTAAAAGCAGCATCACCTGATCCAAAATATCTGCAGCTTCTAAACGTAGTGTGATTTGATTGTGAATTAGAATTAGAAGAACCTGTCCAATTACCTCTATCAGCTACCCAGCCTACATTACAATTTGTTGCAAAACAATTATCTAATGTTGTACGTAAGCCGAATCTAATATGAATACATTCACCTAATGTTTCACCTAAAATGTTTTGATAATATGCTCCGTACGACGGTCCAATATCAATACCTATTTGTGATGATGTTCCTTTTAATACCAAATTTCTAAAAGTACATCTTAAATCAACCATTGTATTAGCATCACCATTATCTGTTGGAGACGGTCTACTAAATATAGGCGCAGTACCTGTAGATATTAATTTAGCGTATGATCCATCTATTTGAAAAAACTTAGCATATTTTTCTATTACAATTGATTTAGAACCGACATAATAAATACCACCTCGAGCTTGTACTGTACCACCGTTTACTGTTGCTTGTTTAACTGCCATTTGCCAGGCTGCCCAATCTACGTAGTCGGAAGTAGTAAATCCCATCCCTGGATATCTTGCGTTAATTGTATCCTGTATAATATTGCTCTGAGCAAATGTTTGATTAGCTCTTATAGCACCATATTGTTCAGGTGAATAAACAACCGATGTGCCTGCTACACCTTGTGCACTAATATATACTGTATCTTTATTAGATATAATAACAGTATCTTTAGATGTAATAACAATTGTATCCTTTGTAAAAAAGTATACAGTATCTTTATTAGATATAACAACAGTGTCTTTTACTGATGACGATCCTTTAAATAAACTATCTATAACCCAAACACCATTACCAATATGTCGATGTTGTACGCCAGTTTTTGGATTAATGTTATAATAACCCATTTTAATTACAGTTGCATTTGTAGCTGTACTGTATGGATTATAATCTAATGCAGTAGAATCGTTAGTTATACGATACCAATTAATTTGTCGTTGACCAAATGATACACAACTAAAAAATATTAGTATTAATGTAATTAAGTGTTTTGTATAATACATACCTTTCCCGTTTTAATAAGTTTGTTAGATGTAAAAATTTTAAACATGTATATTCCATTTGCTAAATTTAGCAAATCAATAAACGTTGTATAGTTATTTAATTGTCGAAAATAAATTAATTTTTGACTTGAATCGTAAAGTTCAAATTGAATTCCATCTACAAAAGCATCTAAAGTAACATATATACTTGTTGTAGCTGGATTTGGAAATACATTGGCATTAATCATTGTATCTCTTCTAACGAGCCAATAATCGTAATCATACGGAGGAGATGTTATTTTTCCGTTTTTAATTGTAGTGTATGAATAAATCATATATGTACCTTGCGTTGAATCAAATGGAGCTGAAGTATTCGTTATATCATTTTTCCATAATACATTTCCTTCTTGGTCCGATTGAATAATATCATATCCATCTATTTGTGTAGATAACCTCATTCCTGCAGTAGATTCAGTTCCGATAATCTCTTGTTGAGCGTATACAGATGATATTCCAATCATCAATAAAGTAAATAAAATATGTTTCATGTATAAAGTCCTTTGTATATCTATAAATATCTATGTACGATATGTTAATTGGCCAAAATACAAAACAAACATGAAAAAAGGGGCTTTCGCCCCTTGGTTAGAAGTTCTTTAATTATTTAATCGTTAATAATTTGTTTTTTGACGGCATTAGTGCCAATAAATTTGTTTTCCATTTTATCAAATCGAGAATCAACGTATGAATTGAGATGATCAATTCGATCGTTCATTTCTTTTCTTTCATCACTCATTACTCTGTTGATAGCTTCATACTCATTACTAATTCGTTGATGCATTGTCATATTGTCAGACTCATGCCAACGCTGTAGTTCATGCATTCGTTTTTCCATTTTAAGTACCTTCACAATACCTACAACAACTGCAGTTACCAAAGCAACTCCAATCACCGTAAGCATCCCAAAAGCAAATGATAATGTTTCCATAATTTATTCTCCTTATATTTTAAAGAACTTCTAACCTATCATTAATATAGTAAAAAAGACTTGAATAAACAAGTCTTTTTTAACTTATTCTTCTTCGGAATGTTCTAAACCGTATTTCATTATAGTAATATCATCTAATAATTTTCCATTAACTATTACTAGCGGTTTATTTTTATAATAAACTTGCCAATTACCTTTTGGTGTAGCTTCAACTGTAATATCATTTAAATTTTTAATACTATTATTAACTGTACCTAATGTATTTAAAAAATTTTGTGCTATAGAATTATAAGTAGCCTCAGCCATTATCTTACCAATCTCTTCTTTAATTATTTGTTGTAATTCTGATTTTTTCATGTTTATGCTTTTAATATAAATATGATTAATTAGATAAAGGTGCTTTAATGGTTGGGTGTGCTATTGCGTGCCCACTCAACACCAGCTAAAAAAGCTTCATACTGCACTTGATTCATTTGATCCCAAGGTTTGAATCCTTTAACAGTTTTTGTTGAGTACTTTTTTGCAGCATCTTTAGCATGCTGTAAATCATTTAACTCTTCTTTTATGAGGTGTTTTAAATCTTCCTTTTTCATACTACTCTTTTACTTTTTTAATTACTTCTATATTGTTTTTAGTGATTCCTTCCCATACTGGATCTTCTGTGGGTTTACCGGCCCAATATTTTTTAGCCATTTCATTTAATTTGTCGTGATATTCTTTTTCTTCCTCTGTAGTCGGTTCATCGTATCTATCGTCATTGAAGAGTGAAATCTCACTTTGAATTTCGTCTACCCATTTCATATCAACCCATAAAACTTTTCCTGTAACTTTTACGGCATATATAGGCCTGTCGCCTCCGTGAAGATATTCAATAGCATCGTCGACTACTTTAAATACATAACTAGACTTATCTCTAGATGGTGCACTTGAAGGTCTATTTTCTTCTAAAACATTTTCAGTAAACTTAAAAGACATTTCAGCTCGCCAACCGCTTAAGGAACCTTGAGTAGCTATTTTTGCATACTCCTCAGAATTAAAATAAGGTTTAATTACATCGCCAGGTTTTAGTTTATCGTTGGCAGATACGTGGTAGTAAGATCCTTTAACTCTGAACTGATCAAAAGATTTTGATCTTAAACCATTCCAGATCTTTATTATTTTATTATGTACTTCATCTGTAATAGCTTTCTCATTAGCAAAATAATCATCTGCTTTGTATTTAAAATCCTCCATGTCTAAATTTTTATACATGAAGCCTGTAAAATTACCTAAAACAGGACGTTGTGCTTGCAATTTAGTTTTTATATTACTAGCAAATTTAGGATTCATTCTCTGAATAACAGCCTCAAAATCAGCTTTTGATATAAGTACTGGTGCATTATAATCTCCTCCACCCATAAAACTATCTATATACTTTTTTTGTGTTTCGCCTCCCGGGAAATTTTTTTCGTAAAACGCTAAAACATAAAAATCAACTCCACTAAAAGCTTTTTTTATGTCTTTAGCAATAACTGTTGGAAATCGTAATAAGATCTTATCCTCCAGAAAAGTATGTGAAGTTACTTCTTTCAATAAATCTTTTAATCGTATCATATACTTAATATTATTTCATATTCATTATCATAGCTACCCGCTTCTTCCCAACCCTTAAAAGAAATAGCCGGAACGGCTATTACGTCTTTATATGTTATTGTTCTAGTATCTATTTTTTTAGTATCCCAATAATTAAAAGCTTGAGCGGCACTGCTTCTTAATGTATAAGATTTCAAACCTGAGCTAGATGTACTAGTATTATATGCTCTATAAACTTCAAAATCTTTTGTACCTATTAATGATTTAATAAATTCTTGAGATACTCCTGTAATGTTAGGTGCGTAACTTATATATTTACGAGCTTGTTTTCTAGTAATATACGGTTTAGAAGGCTTATCTAAATTAATAGTCCAACTACGTAAAGCTATTACATCAGCATCGGATAGTTTATTGAAATATGACTTTGCTTTACTATTAAATTCTCGATGAGATATTTTATATTCTGCTTCAGTTAGTATATCTATTAATCGTATCATATCAATAAATATCAATTAATTTGATAAAGGTGCTTTAATTGTTGGGTGTGATTTATCTTAAATCTTGAGGATCAATCAAGTGCTTAATTCCTTCCATAGCTTTCATCATGGCATCAACACTTTTTCGAACTAGTTGAGAATCTTTGCTACTTAAACCTGCTTTATTTTGTAATTGCTCATTATCTAAGCTATCAAGTAATGTACTGATATCAAATAATATACCTGATAGTTCACTTTTTTCCTCATTTAGAGTTTTAGCAACTTCTTCTCTAATTATTTGTTGTAATTCTGATTTTTTCATGGTTTATACTTTTAATATAAATATGTTTAATTTGATAAAGTGGCTTTAATTGTTGGGTGTGCTTGTATATTCTTCCCACTCTTTAACTCTGCCTAAAACTATGTGTCTTGAGTATAACTGATTTGTATCAGGATTGATTGCAAATTCAAATCGGGAATACATATTGATTATATTTTCGTCATCATATGTTAGAACATCATTTTTAAATGAGTCTGTCAGTTGGTAATTATTAATGTTTTGTTTTGTTAGAATAACTAAATTTTCCATAATTTATATTTTTTAATTTGATAAAGGTGCTTTAATTGTTGGGTGTGATTGATAGTTTTCAATTTGAAAATCACCTATCTCCATACTTTTAATCCATCCATCTATTGTTTGATATTCATGATTCCAAAATTCATCATTGATATATAGTTTAGGTAACTCAAATGGTTCTCTACTAATCTGTTCCTTTGCTTGTTCAACATGATTAGAATATAAATGTACATCACCCAAGTTACCAATCAATTGATCAGGTACCATATTAATTGCTTTAGCAATTATTTCAAGTAACAAACCATAAGAAGCAATGTTGAATGGTAAACCTAAAAATGTATCTACTGATCTTTGATTCCACATTAAAGAGATTGCTCGTTTTGGTACACCTAAGTGATCACAATATTTATTAGCCCAATCAAACTCTTCCATATTTGGTTTTAAGTCAGCCATCTTCCATCTTTCATCCAAACTCAACTCTCTTGTATAAACTTGAAATCCATAATGACAAGGTGGGAGTACCATTGAATCCAATTCTCCAACATTCCAAGCGTTAACCATCAAACGTCTTGAATCTGGGTTTGTTTTAAGGTCGTTGATTAGGTTTTGGATTTGGTCTATACGTGGGTTTAATTTTTTAATTTCATCAATAACATATTTTCTATTGGAAGAACCATTTGGTAATTTTTTATTTTGGATGTCGTAATCAACCTCATTCGTATAAACATCACCCAAT
>Ga0214923_10003449_pt1 | contig 19820 bp, 18 predicted proteins | sample LL1510_MetaG_FD_177993 | JGI IMG/M metagenome (GOLD analysis project Ga0214923, IMG submission 177993) | Freshwater microbial communities from Lake Lanier, Atlanta, Georgia, United States - LL-1510 | ecosystem: Environmental > Aquatic > Freshwater > Lake | place: USA: Georgia | collected...
CCTGGAGGCGATCCCTCTCGCTGCTTTGCAGCGAGCCGTCAGTCTGCCGGGGCCAAGGATGGCCCGGCAGACGTGCAGCCAGAGCACTTCGCCTGGTTCACCAGGCGAAGTGCGCGAACGCCTTATTCGCATCCGCCATGCGATGCACGTTGTCCCGCTTCGTCACCGCGGCGCCCTCGCGCTTGTAGGCGGCGACGATCTCCTCGGCCAGTTTCTCGAACGTGGCCCGGCCCTTCTTCTCGCGCACCGCGGCGAGCAGCCAGCGGATGGCGAGCGACTGCTGCCGATTGCGGTTGACCTGCATCGGCACCTGGTAGGCGGCGCCGCCCACCCGCTTCGACCGGACCTCGACCGCAGGCTTCACGTTCTCGACCGCCCGATGGAAGACCTCGATCGGCTCGGCGTCTCCGATCTTCTTCGCGACGATGTCCATCGCCTTGTAGAAGATCGACTGGGCGACGCTCTTCTTGCCGTCCTCCATCAGGCAGTTGATGAACTTGCTGGCGAGGAGCGACCCGTAACGCGGGTCCGGACGGAGTTGTTCGCGGCTGGCGGTGATGTTTCCCATCGTCGAGATCGCTCGTCAGGTGCTGTCGAAGGTGAAGGTCTGCCGCCCGGGATCCGCAGCCGGGCGCTGCAAGGGGTCGTCCTTGGTCGAATCGCGAAGCGCTGTCAGCCTTTCTTCGCGCCATACAGGCTGCGGGACTGCTTGCGGCCCGACACCCCGAGCGTGTCGAGCGCACCGCGGATGATGTGGTACCGCACGCCCGGCAGGTCGCGAACGCGGCCGCCGCGAATGAGCACGATCGAGTGCTCCTGAAGGTTGTGACCCTCGCCGGGGATGTAGACCGTCACTTCCTTTTGGTTCGACAGCCGCACGCGGGCGATCTTTCGGAGCGCCGAGTTGGGCTTCTTCGGGGTCATGGTGCGGACCTGCAGGCAGACTCCCCGCTTCTGCGGGCAGCGGTCGAGCACCGGCGACTTGGAAAACTTCCGCTTCGGACGCCGCCGGCTGCGGACGAGTTGGCTGATCGTGGGCATGACGCTCTTGGAGAGGGACGGGATTCCGGAAACTCCGAATGCTAGCGGAAGGGGCCCGCTGATGAAAGCGGCCCGGGGAAAGGCCTTGATCCGCCGACTCCGGGCCCTCGTCAGACGCGATGCAAAATCTCCCCCCGACCTCCCGTCAGACCGTCTCCATGCCACTGCCGCCAGCACCCCGCATGCACCCCTTCGGCGGCGGTGCGCAGGCCCGCGCGGGCGAGTCGCTGGAGCAAGAGCGGCAGGAAGGCGGGCGACCAGGCGGCCCCGCGGACGAACGTCGGGGGTGGCACGGGCGTATCGGAGAGCGCCACGAGCGAGCCGCGGCGCATGCCCAGACCGGGATGGCTGCCGATGCGCCCTCCGACGACCACCGTTCCGGCGCGCATCTCGAACGCGGGAGCGTCGCCGCAGTCACCGCCCACGGCGACAATCCCGCGACGCAGCCGCATGCCGGCGAGGCTCCCGACGCTTCCGCACACCACGACGAGTCCTCCGCGCATGCCGTGCGCGCTGCCGGGAAAGGCTCCGGCGATCCCGTCACCCGCGTCCCCGGCGACGTGAATCGAGCCCCTGATCATCTCGGCGGCGAGCCAGTCGCCGGCGCTCCCCCCGACCGTCAGCGTGCCCCCCGTCATGCCCGCGCCGGCGTGCCTTCCGACCGAGCCGCGCACGACGATCGCGCCGGAGGTCATGCCTGCGGCGACCCGATGCACCCGGGCGAAGTCGCCGAGGCATTCGATCGTGCCGTCGCCGGAAGACCCGCCGACCGACGCCACATCGCCGAGCCTCACGGGCTCGTCGTCGGCCCGCACCTCGAGCCGGGCGATGGCCGACGCGTCGAGATCGCGGACCACCTGTGGCACGACACCACCGAGATCGATCGCCAGCGGTGCGGCGGCCCCCAGGTCGCGCAGCGAGAGCGTGAGTGGCATCGGAGGTGACCGGAAGCGACCGTGGCCGCGGGACGCCCTCCCGCGGACACGCAGCATAGCTCGCGACAACCCGGCGGGGCGTTGGCTGTCAGCGTGGCAGTTCGTCGCGCCGCCCGTGACAGTCGAGCTCGGCACGTTGTGGGCGGGACTCGATCCCCTATACTGCCGAATCTTCAGCGGGCCACGTCCCCCGCCGTGAACAATGGTGCCGGGCGGGCCGTCGCCAGGTCGGCGGCAAACCCGCGGTGCCGGCCTGCTCGTCGGGCCGGTGCAGGATCGTAGGCGTCGAGGTCTGTCGTGCGATTTACGCTCATCGATCGCGTCCTTTCAGTGGAACCGGGACGCAGCATCACGGCCGTCAAGGCACTGGCGCTCTCCGAGGAGTACCTCGCCGATCACTTTCCCAGGTTTCCCGTGCTTCCGGGCGTCATGATGCTCGAGGCGATGACCCAGGCGGCCGCGTGGACGATCCGCGTCGGCGAGGATTTTGCTCACAGCGTCGTCGTCCTGCGGGCCGCGCGGAATGTGAAGTACGGGGACTTCGTGCAGCCCGGCCGCATGCTCACGGTGACCGCCGAGGTGCTCGATCAGGACGAGTCTTTCACCAAGGTGAAGGCGAGCGGCCGGGTCGGGGACCGCACGAGCCTGACCGCACGACTCGTCCTCGAGCGTTACAACCTCGCGGATCGACGCCCGCACGGCGCGGCGATCGACGCCCGGGTACGTTCGGAACTCCGCAAGCTCTGGGCCATCCTGCAGGGCCCCGCGAGGCCTCCCGCGGCGAGGGAACCCCACGTCCGGGTCGGCATCCCGATGGGGCTGGCGTCGGTCCCCGCGGGCGCACGGCGAGACGGCTAGCAGCCCCCCAAGGCCCTGCCAAACGCCACCTGGCCTCAGGGTCTTCACGGCTCTGGGGCTCGCGAAGGGAAGCGCGGGTCCACGGGGGGCTTCGTCGGCGGGGCGTCGTCGTCTCGGCCGCTTTCACCCTCCCCGGCCCGTGTGGGGGCCGCTCTGCGGAGGACGGCCGTGGGCCGCCCGCCTGCGGCCACGGTGGCGAATTTCGTCGATTCGGGTTTCCACGGCGCCGGGACCGCATTACAACGGTCGTCGAAGGATCGCGGCTTCCGGGTCCTTCAGGGAGAGGCATGCCGCCTGCGGCGGTGCTGCCCATTCCCGTGTTTCGCTCCCACGTTTGCCCCAACACCGTTTGCCCCAAGGTGCCTGTCGATGCCGTCGCGTGATGAAATATTCGAGAAGGTGAAGGCCGCCCTCGTCGATGCCCTCGGCGTGGACGAGGAAGATGTGTCCCCGAGCGCGACGATGGTGGGTGACCTCGGTGCGGAATCGATCGATTTCCTCGACATCGTCTTCCGGCTGGAGAAGGCGTTCGGGATCAAGATTTCCCGCGGCGAACTGTTTCCCGAGGATGTCCTCTCCAGTTCGGAATTCGTGTCCGACGGTCGGGTGAATGCGGCTGGGCTCGCCGCGCTCAAGTCCCGGATGCCGTTCGCCAACCTGACGAAGTTCGAGCAGAATCCCAGCGTGCAGAACTTCGCCAACACGCTCACCGTCGACGACATGGTGCGGTACGTGGAGAGCAAGCTGGCGGCGTGACCGCGGGCGGCTGCGTGCGGTCGAGGTCGCCCGAGCGTCGCTCGGGACGACCGGCGGCTCTGGTCTCGACGGGCAGGCACGACGGGCAGGCGGGGCCGGAGCTTTCGTCGCAGGACGGCGGGGAGCAACCGAATGCGGTGGTTCTGGATCGATCGCTTCGAGGAGTTCGTTCGCGGCAGGCGGGCCGTGGCGGTCAAGAACGTCTCGCTGGCGGAGGAGCACCTCCACGACCACTTTCCCGGCATGCCGCTGATGCCCAATTCGCTCGTCGTCGAGGGAATGGCCCAGACCGCGGGCCTGCTCGTGGCGGACGCGATCGAATACGCCCGTCGGGTCGTGCTGGCGAAGGTGGCGGCGGCCGAGTTCCACTTCGATGCCGTCCCCGGTGACTGCATCCGGTTCGAGGCGGAGGTGCTCGATCTCAAGCCCACCGGCTCGCTCGCCAAGGTCGTGAGCACGGTCGGCGATCGCACCCAGGGGGAGGCCGAACTGTTCTTCGCCCATCTCGAGCCGGGCGACGGTGTCCCCCAGCTCTTCGAGCCGCAGCAGCTCCTTCGCTGGCTCGACCAGATGCACATGTATGACGTCGGCCGGGACGAGGCCGGCCAGCCGCTCGCGCGGCCCGACTGGTGATGCGGAGGCGGCGGTGATGCGGTCCGACAGGCGACGCGTGGTGATCACCGGGGTGGGCTGCGTCACGCCGCTGGGCACGCGTGTCGAGCAGGTCTGGCAGAAGCTCGTCGCCGGCGCGTCCGGGGTGGGACCGACCACGCTCTTCGACGCCAGCCGGTTCCCCACGAAGATCGCCGCGGAGGTGCGCGGGTGGGACATCACGGACGAGGGACAGGACGCGGATCGCTGGCGGTTCTGCGGCCGCCATACGAAGTTCGCGGCGGGGGCCGCTCTCCAGGCGATGCATGATGCGGGCCTCCCGCACGGCCTGGCGGCCGATCCGACGCGACTCGGCGTCTATCTCGGCAGTGGGGAAGGGCAGCAGGACTTCGAGGCCTTCACCCGCATGATGATGGCTGCGATCGAGGGGGAGACCCTCGACGTGGCGAAGTTCACCAAGCTCGGACTCGAGACGCTCCATCCCCTCTCCGAGGTCGAGCAGGAGCCGAACATGCCCGCCGGCCACCTCGCGGCGATGTTCGACGCGCAGGGACCCAACCTCAACTGCCTCACGGCGTGTGCCGCGTCCAGCCAGGCCATCGGGGAGGCGGCGGAGATCGTCCGTCGCGGCGAGGCCGACGTGATGCTTTCCGGCGGCACGCACAGCATGATCCATCCCTTCGGAGTGACCGGCTTCAACCTGCTCACGGCGCTCTCGACCCGCAACGACGCGCCGACGCGGGCCAGTCGGCCGTTCGATCGCGACCGGGACGGGTTCGTGCTGGGCGAAGGCGCCGCCATGGTGGTGCTCGAGGAACTGGAGCACGCGAAGCGCCGCGGTGCGACGATCCATGGGGAGCTGGTCGGCTACGGTTCGACGGCCGATGCCTACCGGATCACCGACACGCATCCGGAGGGGCGCGGAGCGGCCGCCTGCATGCAGATGGCGCTCGACGACGCGGGCCTCGGGGCGGACGCGATCGATTACATCAACGCACACGGGACGAGCACCGACGTCAACGACCGGGTCGAGACGCTCGCCATTCGCAAGGTGTTCCGCGACCGGGCCGACGCCGTGCCGGTATCGAGCACCAAGAGCATGATGGGGCACCTGATCGCCGCCGCCGGTGCGACGGAGGTCATCGTCTGCCTGCTGGCCATCCGCGACGGCCTGCTCCCGCCGACCATCAACTACGAGACGCCCGACCCGGACTGCGACCTCGACTACGTGCCGAATGCGGTGCGGCCGGCGCGATGCGACCGAGCTCTCTCCAACAGCTTCGGTTTCGGCGGGCAGAACATCTCGCTGATCGTGAGCCGCTTCACGGGGTGAGGGGGCCGGCGACGGCGCCCAGGGCGGGAGGCGGGGCGCGTCCGCTCCGCGGAGGCCGCCCCGTTCGCCCATCCTGCCGACCGCAGGGTTTTCTCAATCGGCGTCGGAGGCATGACCGATACCACCGGTGTCGCGAGGGTGCGTGCGCGGTGGTGGTTCGCCGCCGGCCGGCCCTGGCATCAGCGGGAATCCCTCCCATGCATCGCGCCTTCGTCCTGGCCGCCCTCGCCACGCTCGCCGTCGGCTCGACCGGCTGCTCGATCATCGATCGCCTCTTCCTGCTCAACACCGACGGACCCTACGGGCATCATGCCCACCAGGGCTCCTGTCGCGAGGGTGCCTGCGAACCCGGCGCATGCGAGGATGGGCAGTGTGGACCGGCCTGCCGGGATGGCGCGTGCCAAGGAGCGGCGTGCCATGCGGGGCCTGGCTTCAGCAAGGGTCCGCACGTCGGCCGCTACGGCGGCCTCGCGAAGCATCACCTCTCCGAGGCCGAAAAGGCCGCGCTCGAGGCCTCGGACTACGCCGCCGTCACCCCGGCCGGTCCGCCGAGCGGAGCCGTCGCGTACCCGTACTACACGACGCGTGGGCCCCGCGACTTCCTCGCCAAGTGCCCGCCGTCCATCGGCCCGTGAGCGGTGCGGCCGCCCCGCGACGGCATCGCGGTCTGAACGGATGAGCGACCGGGTCGCCGCCCATTGGTCGGCGGAGCACGCTGGTCCGGGGCATGCCCTGCGGGAAGGTACAGTGGTGCGACCGTTTCGCACCCTGTCGTCCCGGAGGCCCTTCCCGTGAGCGCACCGAAACCCTCGACATCCGGCTTCGGGACCGACGCGACGGGTCGGCTGACCACGGTCGGCTGGCTGGTCTGCATCATCGCGTCGATCGGCTTCGCGTTCGACATCTACGAGCTGCTGATGCTGCCGCTCATCGCGCGGCCGGCGCTGCTCGAGCTCGGCAACTTTCAGCCCGGCAGCCCGGGATTCCTCAGGTGGGTCGGCATCCTGTTCTACGTGCCGGCCCTCTGCGGCGGGCTGTTCGGCCTGCTCGGAGGCTATCTCACCGACCGGCTGGGCCGGCGTCGCGTGCTCACGTGGAGCATCCTCGTCTACGCCTTCGCCGCCTTCGCGGCCGGTTTTTCCACGAACCTGTGGATGCTGCTCGTCTGTCGGTGCCTCGTCTTCGTCGGCGTCTGCGTGGAGTTCGTCGCGGCGGTGGCCTGGCTCGCGGAGCTGTTCCCCGATCCGAAGCAACGCGAGCGTGTGCTCGGCTACACGCAGGCCTTCTCGTCGATCGGAGGGCTGCTCGTGGCGGTCGCCAACGGCATCGCGGTCGAGAATGCGACCTCGTTTCCGGCCATCCGGATCCCGGAGAGCCTCTCGTTCCTCGGTTCCATCGGGGCGGCGCACCAGCACGAGCCCTGGCGGTACACGCTCATGAGCGGCCTGATTCCCGCCCTGCCTCTGATCCTGATCCGTCCGTTCCTGCCGGAATCCCCGATCTGGGCCCGCCGTCGCGACGAGGGCACGCTCCGCCGGCCGAGCATCGCGGAGCTCTTCTCGCCCGCGCTGCGTCGCACGACCCTGGCCACCACCGTCGGGTTCGCCTGCACCCTCGGCATCGCGTTCGGCGCGATCCAGCAGATGCCGCAGGTCGTGCCCGGGCTGTCCGAGGTGCAGGCGAAGGGCCGCGAGCTCGGAGAGCAGGCGAAGGCCGCGGCCATCGCGAAGGGAACCGATGATCCGAAGGCGCTCGCCGCCGTCGCCGGCCCCGCGATGGCGCGTCACGGTCAGAAGGTGGCGTCCGAGTACACGAAGGTGCAGGAGGTGGGAGGTCTGCTGGGCCGCTGCCTGATGGCCGTGGTGCTCGCGGGCGGCCTCGCGTGGGGATGGAAGCTCCGGCTCTTCCAGATTCCGGGGCTCCTCCTCGTGCCGGCGGTGTTCTGGTTTTTCCTGCGCGTCCCCAACACGACCTTCTTCGAGATTCCTCTCGAGTCGATCCATCTCGGGACGATTCCGGTCACCACGATGTCGGTGGGCATGTTCCTCATCGGGCTGTGCACCGTCGCGCAGCTCTCGTTCTGGGGCAACTACCTTCCCCACGTCTTCCCCGTCCACCTGCGGGGCACCGGGGAGAGCTTCGCCGCCAACATCGGCGGCCGCATGATCGGCACGTCCGCCGCCGCCCTCACGTCGGCGCTGGCCGGCCTGATGCCCGGCGGCTCGCCCCCCGAAACGTTTTCCACGGCCGCCGCCCTGGTCGGCGGGCTGATCTGTCTCGTGGGCCTCGCCGCGAGCTTCCTGCTGCCGGAGCCCTCCGGCGACATCGACGCCTGACGGCCGGCCGCTCACTCCGCGAGCGTGCGCGGGGCCCGGGGGGCGTCGTCGGGCAGCGTGGGCACGGTCCAGATCGTGTAGAGCCCGGCCGCGACGGCCGCCAGGAAGACGTACCGCAGCCACCACGGCAGGCTGCTGTAGAGCAGGCTCACCGCGACGACCACGCCGACGAGCAGGATCGCGCGGTGCTTCAGCCCGCGGCGGATGCCGCGGTAGTGGTGCCAGTCGTCCAGGGTCGGGCCGAACCACTGCGACCGGTGGAGCCACGCGTGGATGCGAGGCGACCCCCGGTAGAAGCACCAGCTCGCGAGCAGCACGAACGGGGTCGTCGGCAGGAGCGGGAGCACGACGCCCAGCATCGCGAGCGCGAGACAGGCCCATCCCCCGGCGACGTACAGAAAACTCTTGAGCGGGTCGGTGACCGGGCGCAGGTCCATCGACGGTCATCCGGAGAGGGGCGCGATCGCGGGATTCTAGCACGGTCGGTTTTGCCGTATGCTGCCCGCCACCGCGCCGCGGTCGCGCCCCCTGTGCGACGCGGCCGTCCCGCCCGCCTCCGGAGACTCCCGCCATGCCGCTCGTCCCGATGCGCATCCTGCTCGATCATGCCGCCGAGCACGGTTACGGCCTGGCCGCCTTCAACGTCAACAACATGGAGCAGGTTCAGGCGATCATGGAGGCCGCGAAGGAGACCGACTCGCCGGTCATCATCCAGGCCTCCCGCGGCGCCCGCAGCTACTCGCAGGACAACTACCTCCGCCACCTCATGCTCGCCGCGGCCGAGCTCTACCCGCAGATCCCGATCGCGATGCATCAGGACCACGGCAACTCGCCGGCCACCTGCCAGAGCGCGATCGACAACGGCTTCACGAGCGTGATGATGGACGGCTCACTCAAGGACGACGGCAAGACGCCGGCCGACTTCGACTACAACGTGAGGGTGACGAAGGAGGTCGTGCAGTCGGCCCATCGCCAGGGAGTGTCGGTGGAGGGCGAGCTCGGCTGCCTGGGGTCGCTCGAGAGCGGCGAGGGGGAGGCCGAGGACGGCCACGGCGCCTCCGGCAAGCTCTCGCACGACCAGCTCCTCACCGATCCCGACGAGGCGGCGAGGTTCGTGGCGGCCACGGGCGTCGATGCGCTCGCCGTGGCGATCGGCACGAGTCACGGGGCCTACAAGTTCACCCGCAAGCCCGACGGTGAGGTGCTCGCGATGAAGCGGATCGAGGAGATCCACCGGATGCTCCCCAACTGCCACCTCGTGATGCACGGCTCGTCGAGCGTGCCGCAGGATCTGCAGGACGTGATCAACAGGTACGGGGGCAGGATGCCGCAGACCTGGGGCGTGCCCGTGGAAGAGATTCAGCGGGGCATCAAGCACGGCGTGCGGAAGATCAACGTCGACACCGACTGCCGCATGGCGATCACGGGTGCGATCCGCAAGGTGCTCTTCGAGACGCCCGAGAAGTTCGACCCGAGGGACTACCTGAAGCCCTCCCGCGAGGCGATGAAGAAGGTGTGCGCGGAGCGGATGACGCAGTTCGGTCAGGCCGGCAACGCCGGCAAGGTGAAGTGCATCACGCTCGCGGAGATGGCCGTGAAGTACGCCAAGTCCTGAGAGGGCTCGACGCGCCCAACCCGGCTCGGGGCTGCCCATGCCCTCTCTGCGGACGTTCGCTGCGGGCATCCATGCCCGCCGCTCACTGCATGTCCGCTTCACTTCGGCATCCTGCCTGCGCTCGCTTCCATAGCCCGCCGAAAGGGCATGTGCAGCCCCGAGCCTTCCTCGACATCGAGAGGAGGCTTCGGGCCACCGGTGTCCCGGGAGCCGGCGTAGGTGACACGCGCAGGCAGGATGCCGGAGCACAGTCACCTTCGAGCGAGCGAAGGGCAAGGATGCCCGCAGCGAGCGTCCGGCGACGGGACACCGGTGGCCCGAAGCCGGATTGGGCTGCAAGACCCCGGCGGAAAGACGCATTGCGACGCCTTGCCCAGTCGTCCTACAGTCCCCGCCCCGATGGACGACCACGTGCCTTCCGCCGCGCCGACGGATCCCGACCTGCTCGCGCACGGGCGCGAGATCCTGCGCGCCGAAGGTACGGCGATCCTGCAGGCGGCCGAGCGTCTCGACGCCGCGTTCGGCCGCGCCGTGCGGCTGATCGAAGGCTGCACCGGCAGCGTCGTCGTGACCGGCATCGGGAAGGCGGGGCTCGTGGCGCGGAAGATCTCGGCCACGCTCGCCTCCACCGGCACGCCGAGCCACTTCCTCCATCCCGCCGAGGCGATGCACGGCGATCTCGGCGCGCTCCGCCGCGACGACATCGTGCTCGCGCTCTCGCAGTCGGGCGAGACGGAGGAGATCACGCGGCTCCTGCCCCACGTCGCCGCCCGCGGCATCAGGATCATCGCGCTCACCGGCTCCGCGCAGAGCACGCTCGGGCGGGCGGCCGACGTCGTGGTGCCCACCGGCCCCGTGCGCGAGGCCTGTCCGCTCGGTCTGGCGCCGAGCACCAGCACGTCGCTCCTGCTTTCCCTCGGTGATTCGCTCGCGCTCGTCACGAGCGCCCTGAGGCAGTTCACCCATGAGGAGTTTGCGGTCCGGCATCCCGGCGGCAGCCTCGGCCGGCAGCTCATGCTCGTGGAAGACGTGATGCGGCCGCTCGCGCAGTGCCGCACCGCGCGGGCCGACGACACCGTGCGGGCCGTCTTCGCACGGCCGCTGCCGGCGCGGCGCACCGGCGCGGTCATGATCCTCGACGGCGCGGGGATGCTGGCCGGCATCTTCACCGACAGCGATCTGGCCCGACTCTTCGAGCGGCGCAACGACGCCGCGCTCGACGCGCCGATCGGCGACGTGATGACGAGCCAGCCCACCACCGTCCTCTCAGGCACTCGGCTGCGCGACGCCGTGGCGCTCCTGGAGGCCAGACGGCTGAGCGAGCTGCCAGTCGTCGATGCGGCCGGCCACGTGACCGGCCTGCTCGACATCGTCGATCTCGTCGGCATGGTGCCCCCAGAGACGCTCGAGATCGTGGTCGAGGCCCCGACTGCGGTGGCCGCCTAGCGCGGCCCGACCGGGAGGAGGGCAGACTGTGGCCGATCCGTCGAACCTGCACGATACGATTCCGACCACCGAGAGGTCTCTGCGAGACCGCCTCGCGCGGGTCACGCTCCTCCTGCTCGACGTCGACGGCGTCCTCACCGACGGCGGCGTCACCTGGGGGAACGACGGCATCGAGCAGAAGACGTTCCACATCCGCGACGGGCTTGGCCTGCGGCTGTGGCAGCGCTCGGGAGGCCGGACGGGGATCGTCACCGGGCGCTCGAGCCACGTCGTGCAGCTGCGTGCGACCGAGCTCGGCATCGGCCTCGTGCGGCAGGGAATCGAGGACAAGCTGGGGGCCGTGTCGGCGATCGTGGCCGAGGCGGGGCTCACCTGGGACGAGGTCGCATTCGTCGGGGACGACCTGCCCGACCTGCCGGTCATCCTGCGCTGCGGCGTCGGCGTGGCGGTGGCCGACGCCTGCGACGAGATGCTGGCGGCGGCCACGCTCGTCACGTCGCGACCCGGCGGGCGTGGGGCCGTGCGGGAGGTCGTCGAGCGGCTGCTGCGGGCCCGAGGCGCGTGGGACGCGGTCGTGGCCCGCTATGCGACCGCCGTGACGACCGTCGACGGGCCGCACCCGCCGGCCCCCTCAGCGGGCTGAGGTCACCGATGGAACATCGCCTCGGCCGGACGGTGCGGGTGTTCCTCGTGGTGCTCGCCACGATGGGCCTCTACCGGCTGGTGGTCGTGCCGTGGGTGGAGCCCCGGAGCGGCGACCCCTCCGCCACGCTCGCGATGACGCCTGAGGAGGCGGCGGCGATCCGCACGCGGGCGGACGAGCGGCTCGCGGCCCTGGGGGACGTCTTCCCCGCGGGCGCCTGGGAACGGGATGACCCGATCGTGCTGGAGAGCCGACAGATGCGGCTCCTCTTCAAGGAGTACCACACGCTGCCGGACGGTCGCGTGAACCTCGTGCCCTGCACGCTCGCGCTGCTTCCCGACCGTTCACGGGGGGCGACGGGTGGACGCACGCTCGTGCTGCGGGCGCCGCAGGGGGCCGTGCTCGAATTCGACGAGCCGCTCGATCTGCAGCGCGGGCGCCTCGCGAAACTCGTCGGCGGGAGCCTGCGCGGCCAGGTGACGATCCGCGGCACGCCGTCCGCGTCCGGACTCGAGGACGACATCGAGATCGTCACGCGGGACATCACGCTCGACCAGCTCGAGGTCCGCACCGTCGAGACCGTCCAATTCCGCTACGGTCGCTCGAGCGGCAGCGGCCGCGGGCTCGTGGCCAGGCTCACGCCCCGCGGCGAGGGTTCCGACCACGGCCCCAACATCGGCGGCGTCGATCTCATCCGGCTCGAACGGGACGTGCGCATGCGGCTCGAGGGCGTCGGAGGGAGCCTGATGCCCGGGCAGACCCCGGCGGCGGAGACGACGACCGCGGCTCCCGTGCTCGTGAACTGCCGGGGCGGTCTCTCCTACAACGTGTCGGCGAACGTCGTCACGCTGGAGGATCACGTCGACGTGGTGCGCACGGGCGAAGGTTCCGTCACCGACCATCTGGCCTGCGATCTCCTGGCGATCGTCCTCGCGCGCGAGGACGCCGGCGAGCCGCGCGGTGCCGGTGCGACGACGGCCGCGACGGGGTCGAGACGAGGGCTCGAGCCGGTCGAGATCCAGGCGAAGGGGAGCCCCGTCGTGGTCACCTCGAGCGGCGCCGGCGTCGAGGCGCGTGCCGCCCGTCTCGGGTACGAGATCGCGACGCGACGCATTCTTCTCGACGGCGAGGAGCCGGTGTCACTGGCGGTGCGGGGCTCGGAGATGGAGGCTCGCAAGATCGACTATTGTCCGGGTCCGCCGGGCGATCCCGGGGCCCTGCTCGCCGTCGGGCCCGGATGGCTCCGGGCGAGGCCGGAGCGCGGCGCGCCGATCCAGGCACGGTGGCAGCAGTGGCTGCGGATGCGACCCGATGGCGAGGGGCACGTCGTCTCGCTGTCCGGTGGGGCGGAGGTCGCCGTCGACGGGCAGGGTCGGCTGGGCGCGGGAGAGATGCACCTGTGGCTCGACGTGCTCGCCGGGGCGGCCGGCGGCACCGCGCCGCGGCGCGATGTCGGGTCGTCGTCGGGGATCGGTCCCGACCTCTCCCGCATCCGCCCCTCGCGGATGCTCGCGCGCGGCACCGTCGACGCCGCGGCGGGCCCGGTCACCGCACGCACCGAGCGGCTGGAGGTGTGGTTTCGCACGGTCTCCGAGGAGTCCGCAGGCGGACAGGCGGCCGGCGCTCCCGGTCTCCCCGGCGGGCCCGGGATGAACGGCGGCCGTCCCGCCGCCGACGCGGTGCGTCTCACCGCCACCGCCGCGCTCGTGCGGGGCCTCGTGCACATGACACCCGGTGGCAGCCACCTCGAGGAGGTTTCGATGGAGGGTCAGGTGCGGCTCGTGGAGCAGACCGCCGAAGGAGTCGCGCCCGTCGCACCGACGCCCGCCGGGGGGCTCGAGATCCTCGGCGAGCAGCTCCAGCTGTCCCGCGCGGCACGCTTCGACGCGCGGGCCGTCATCGCGGGGCGTCCGGCGCGGGTGCGCGGGCGCGGCATCGATCTCGAGGGTCCGCTCGTCGAGTTCGATCGGGGCCGCGGCCGGCTGCTCGTGGATGGCGCGGGGAAGCTGCGTCTGCCGCCGGTGGCGGCGAGCGGCGGGCTCGGTGGCCTGGGCTTCACGGGGCCGTCAACGCAGCCCCCCGCGGCCGCGGCGGCGCCCGCCGAGCCGCTCGACGTGACATGGCAGGGTCGCATGGACTTCGACGGCCTCACGGCGCGTTTCACCGATCGCGTCGAGGCGAGCGGCGCCGGTGCCTCGCTGCGGGCCGGCCTGCTCGACGTGGCCTTCGATCGACCGTTCGAGCTCGCGTCCGACGGACGACGTGGCGACGCGCCGCAGCCGCAGGTGGCGCGGGTGTCCTGCGGCAACGGCGTGCGTGTCGAGAGTCAGTCCGATGCCGCCGACGGGCAGCGGTCGCAGGAGCGGCTCTTTGCACGAGAACTCGTGATCGACCGCATCACCGGAGACGTCACCGGCATCGGGCCGGGCCGGCTCACCAGCACCCGGCACGGAGAGGCTCCGGTGCTTGCGGTCGCCTCCGCGTCGCCGGCATCCCAGGCCGCGCCGGCCCGCCGCCCGCCCGGACCGACCTATCTCGGCGTCGATTTCCAGCGTGGCCTGAGCGGGAATGTGCATCGACGATCGTTGGAGTTCCATCAACGCGTGGAGGCGATCTGGGGTCCGGTGGCCGATTGGGACGCCACGCTCGATCCCCACGCGCCCGGCGGTCCGCCGGCGGACGCGGTCGTCGTGTCGTGTGACGCGCTGGGCATCGGTCAGACGGCGGCAGCGGCGGCGGCCCGTCCCGCGATCGAGCTGGCCGCCGCTGGCAACGTCCTCGTCGAGGGTGAGGCGTTCACGGCACGCAGCGCGCGGCTCACCTGGAGCGAGGCCAAGGATCTGCTCGTGTTCGAGGGGGATGGTCGGAGCGACGCGCGGCTCTTCCGCCAGACCCGCCCCGGCGCCGCGCCGTCGAGCGCGTCGGCCGGCAAGATCCTCTACTGGCGCGCCCTCGAGCGCGTCGAGGTGGAGGACGCCCGTTACCTCGATCTCGATCAGCTCCGCGGAGGACCGAGTCCCGGCCTGCCCGGGACTCGGTCCGCACCACAGCGCACACCCGCCGCCGCACTGCCCGCCACGTGAGCGGCCGTCCGCGCTCACTGCGGCCACAGCGAGGAGACTTTTGCCGCCCCCGAGCGGTTGCTCCACAACGTCGGATGCGCTCTAAACGCCGAGCCGCCCGATCACCTCGATCCAGCGGGCGACCATCCGGTCGGCGGGGAACTCGGCTCGGGCACGAGCGGCCGCGGCGATGCCGTACCGACGCGCCAGCGCGTCATCCTCGATGATCTCCAGCGCGCGGCGCGGCAGTTCACTCTCCGGCAGGGCCGGGACGATGCGGCCGGTCTCCCCATCGACGACGAGCTGTCGGGCGGCGTCGCTCTCGACCATCACGGCCGGCACGCCGAGCGCCATGCCGTCGAGGACGGCGCCACCGCAGGCGACGGTACCCGACTGCCATGTGAGGCGCACGTGGGCGAGCAGGTCGGGAAGCACCGGACAGGAAGGCGTCACCACGAGCCGCTCCGCGAACTCCTGCACGTGCGCGCGTCGTCGTACCCGCCGCAGCATGGGGCCGGCACCCACGAGCACGTGCTCGAGTCCGCGATGCACGACGCCGAGCTGGTCGATCGCCCACGCGAGGCGGTCGAGTCGTGCCTCCGGCTCGAGCGGCGCGACGCACAGCGTCCAGATGGTCGTTGGATCGAGGCCGAGTCGGTGGGCGATCGAGGTGCGATCCATCCACGCGCGATCCTCCGCTCGGGCACCCGGCGGGATGACCTCGAGCGACGACCCGCGGCAGGTGGCGGCCACCTCCGGAGACGACGCCACGACCAGGTCGCATGCGCGGAGACAGAGTGCCGTGTGGGCACGTCGCACGGGCACGTCGATCCGAGCCACGACACGCCGACCCGCGCCCGTGACCCGCGTGGCCAGCGCCGCGGGCAGGAGCCGGCGGCCGAAGGGGATCACGACGGCCGGACGAAGTCGGTGCGCGAGCCGCGCGAGCCGGGCCGCGGCGGCGCCGTCCGGCACCGGTCGTTCGCCGAGCAGGTGCGGGGTGGCGCCCGCCGCGCGCACGCGGTCCGCAAGGGGCGAGCCGCGCCGGCGGTCCATGGCGGTGAGGATGGCCAGGTGGGTGTCGTGCCCCGCAGCCGCGAAGCCGGCGGCGAGCAGTTCGACCTGCCGGCCGGTGCCGACGGCGTCGAGGTCGGTCGCCACGAGCAGCAGGCGCCCGTCAACGGGTCCCGGCCTGGCCGACAGGCTGCTGGCGCGGGTGCTCATGGTGCGTGGCGGACCGTGCGGCCGCGATGTCCTCGGGATCGAGCGCCGCGAGGTAGGGGAGGTGTCGCCACGCGCCGTCGAAGTCGAGACCATACCCGACGACGAAGACGTCGGGTATGTCGAAGCCCACGAAGTCCGGCTGGATGCCCACCTCGGCACGCCCGTGCTTTCGCAGCAGCACGAGGGATCGCACGCGGGCGGCGCCGCGGCGGCCCAGTTCCAGAACGAGCGCCTCGAGCGTGCGGCCGGTGTCGAAGATGTCGTCGACCAGCAGCACGTCGTGCCCGGAGAGATCGGGCAGGGCGTCGAGCCGCAGATCGAGGCTGCCCGGCGAGGTGGCCGTGCCGCGGTAGCTGCTCGCCCACACCATGCTCACGCGCACCTGGCCGTCGAGTCGACGAATCAGGTCGGACACGAGCACGATGCTGCCCGTGAGCACGCCGACCACCGTGAGCGGCCGCCGCGGCGCCGCCCCGTCGGCGAGATCCCGGCGCACCTCGGCCGACAGACGCGAGATTCCCTCCGCCAGTTGGTCCGCGGTCAGCAGGACGTGCATCGGCGCCTCCGCACTCGGCTCAGCGGCGACAGGATACGCTCCCGCGGGCATGGGTGCCGACATCCCTTCGGGCGTCGGGCCGACGCGGTCGATCCGTCCTACAATCGCGCCTACCGTTCCTCGTCGCTCCCCGCCACGCGTGTCGATGTCCGATTCCTGCCGACCACACTGGACGATGATCGATGTCGCGGGGCATCCCTGCGAACTCCATGTGCCGCCGGAGCCTCGGCCGGGCCGGGCCCTGATCTACCTCCACGGCGTGCGGTGCCGCCTGCTTCAGGAGTACGAGGGCCTGCGTCGGGCCATCGAAGAGGCGGCCGTGCCGGCGATCGCGCCCCGCACCGGTCGGTCGTGGTGGCTCGATCGCATCATGCCCTCGTTCGACCCACGGGTCACCCCCGAGCGATTCGTGGTCGATGCCGTGCGGGCCGAGGTCGCGCGCCGATTCGGCGTCGGGCCTCCCGGCATCGGCCTGCTGGGCACGAGCATGGGCGGGCAGGGCGCCCTGAGGCTGGCGTACCGCCACCCGGCCCTGTTCCCCGTCGCCGCGGCGATCGCTCCGGCGATCGATTTCCACCGCGCCATGCGGGAGGCCGGGGAACGCGACGACGGGGAGCTGTACGACACGCTCTGGAAGGCCTACGGCGACGTGGAGCGGGCGCGGCAGGACACGGCCATCCTCCACGTGCATCCGCTCAACTGGCCGCGGCACCAGTGCTTCGCGAGCGACCCGCGCGACGAGCACTGGCACGACGGCGCCGCCCGGCTCCGGGAGAAACTCGCCGCCCTCGGCATCCCGCACACGGCGTTGCTCGAGCCTCGCGTCGACCCCGAGACGGCCTCACGCGGAGGCGCACACGGTCCCGCCTACTACGACCTCGTCGCTCCGGAGGTCGTGCGCTTCGTGCTCGACGCGCTCGATGGCGAGGCACGACGGCTGGCCTGAGTCGCGGTCCGAGGCCCCGCTGGCCTCATGACGATGCGGCGAGCGTGCGGCCGACGGGGGTCTCACGCACGACGCCGTCCTCCGCGACGAGCACACCGGACTTGAACACCTTCGCCGGCATGGAGAACATCCGCGCGAGATCGCGGTCGGGCCGGTAGCAGGCGATGTCGGCATCGGCACCTGGGCCGAGATGCCCCTTCGTCGGCAGGCCGGCGATCCGGGCGGGCGCGGCACGGGTGACGATGCAGAGTTCCTGCAGGGAGTACTCCCGGTCGATGCGGGCCAGCGGGCTCCGGGCCCGCACCCGCGGATGAATCCGGGCCAGGGCCGCGCGACGAAACGCCGCGTCGCCGAGGAGCGCCATCAGGTGCGGGTAGGCGGTGAAGTGCGCGCCGTTCGGATGGTCGGTCGACAGGGCGATCCGCCACGGATCGCGCACCGTGAGGAACCACTCGAGGCCGATCGCCCACTGCCACGCGTGGACGAGGCTCGTCTCGCGGTAGGCGATCGGCAGGATGCCGCAGCCACCCTCGAGGTGGAGATCGTGGGCCGACCAGGCCGCGCCGGTCGCGGCGGCGAGGTGGGCCGCCGCCTCCGCGTCGCCGGTCATCGCGACGGTCTCGCCGAAGAGCACCTGCCCGACGTCGAGCGTCAGGTTCTCGTGCGCGTCGAAGAATGCCGCGAGGGGCTCGACGCCCGAGCCGAACGAGCCCTCGTCGAGGTCGCCACCGGCGTAACTGTGGAACTGCACGTGGGCCAGGTGGGCACGCCGGCCGGTCGCCGCGAACGTCCGCATCGTCTCGAGCAGCGTGCGCCAATTGCCGGGCAGCCCGAGGTTCGCCGTGTGGACGTGCAGCGGATGAGGCAGTTGGAGCGACTCCACCGCGTCGGCGACCCGCTCGAGCAGCCGCCGCGGCGTGAGGGCGGCATGGTCGGGAAGCGGCGTGTCGAGATCATGATGGTCGCCGCGGCCACGATGTTTCCAGAACGCGCCGCCACCCGGACTGGCCACCTTCACCGCCCACCCCCGGCCGGCGTGGATCGCGTCGCCCAGGAGGCGGCGCACCAGGGCCTTGTCGTCGCGCTCGAGCGCCGAGAGCACCGCCGCGTCGTCCGCGGCGAGGAGGTAGATGCCCTTGTCGAGGATCGGCAGTTCCGCCAGCTCCCGATGGGCGACCGCTGCCGCGCCGGTCGCGATCGCCGCGTCGAACACCGTCGTGTAGCCGAGCGCCGCATACAGCGCCCCGGTGGCGTGGATCGTGGGCACCGCGGCGGGCGTGCGTCGGGCGAGCTGGGGCGCGATGCGGCGGCCCGTGCCGACCTTCGGGCCCGCGACGTGGCTGTGCAGGTCGACCCCGCCCGGCATGATCACGAGGCCCCGGCAGTCGATCCGCGGGAACGCCGACCGGTCGGCGGGTGGTGGGACGATCCGTCCGCCCTCGACGTGGATGTCGTCGACGACCCCGTCGCGGTCATTGGCCGGATCGTGAATCGTGCCACCCGTGAGGGTGCATCGCGGCAACGACGCATCGCGTGTCATGCGGTCACCCCGCCGAAGGGGCGCCGCGGGCCGCGGCGCACGACCCTGTCGAGGAGGCCCCGCACGGTCTCGCACAGGGGATCGGGACGCGGCGAGGTCGCCGTGCCACCGAGGTCCACCCAGCGACCGTCACCGCGGAGCATGGCGCCGGACTGGGTGACGAGCGGCGGCGGAACACGGAGCAACACACCGGTCTCGTGGCGAGGAGAGGCGTCTGCCCCCAGCCGCACGACGCTCAGGTCGTGTCCGCGGCTCGCGATCGCCGTTTCGAGGGCCTCGGGGAGCCCGCCCACCGCGACGACGCAATCGACCTCACCCCGGCCGACCAACCGCTCGGCATCATCCTCGCCCGGAAGCGACCGGGCACCGTGCCGATCGGCCCGGGAAATCGCGCCGGCCGATCCGTAGCGCCACGTGCAGACCGCCGCGGCCCCGACGGCGTTGGCTCCGCCTCCGATGGCGTGTCGCGGCAACGGGATTTCGAAGGCGACCCGCGAGAGCGCCAGGGCGCGGACGAGCGAGGCCACGCTCCACGTCACGAGCCCGGTCGCGTCGGCCGTCGGGCTCGTGACGAAGGCGACGGCCTTCGCCGAGTCGATCGCCCGGTGCACCGGATCGAGCAGCCGCCCGAGATCGGGCGGCACATGCGCCGCGGTCGACGGGCCGGCGAGCAGGCCGTGGAGGGCACGCGCTGCGTTCACGGCGGTGTCGGGAGCGAGCTGCACGTGGAGGTGGTGCGCGCCAACTGGCAGGACCGGGGCCGTTCCGACGGCGATCGTCCGCCGTTGGCCTCCGGGCAGCGGCGGCAGGACGAAACGTTCGAGGAATCGGGGGTGGGAAACCGCCGGATCGCACCACCACAGAACCACGAGATCGGCCCGATCCCGGAGCTCGTCCCACTCGGCGGTGACGCGGCC
>Ga0214923_10003450_pt1 | contig 19817 bp, 40 predicted proteins | sample LL1510_MetaG_FD_177993 | JGI IMG/M metagenome (GOLD analysis project Ga0214923, IMG submission 177993) | Freshwater microbial communities from Lake Lanier, Atlanta, Georgia, United States - LL-1510 | ecosystem: Environmental > Aquatic > Freshwater > Lake | place: USA: Georgia | collected...
CCTGGACGCCTGACTGACCCTGAGCGCCCTGGACGCCCTGGACGCCCTGGACGCCCTGCGCCCCAGGGATTCCAGCCGGTCCGACCGGACCGAAGGGTCCTTGGGGGCCTTGCTTACCTTGGTTACCTGCATAGCCTCTTTGGCCTTGGGCACCGCTGGTTCCAGGTAGTCCCTGTACCCCAGGTATACCAGGTAGTCCGGATGAACCGGGGCTACCATTCACTCCTGCTATACCCGGGTTTCCAGGATCACCTTTGTCGCCCTTGGGGCCTGCTGGACCTTGACTAAAGCCTGTCTCGGGAATCTGGCCTAGACCCTCTTTGGGAATCATCCCAGCATAACTTGCGATCCATACCAGTCCTATTAAAGACAAGAACAGCGCTAGGCTGGAGATCGCCATCAGCGCAATTCGATTTTTCTGGAGCATATCCTTGTGCCTTTTATTGAGATTGCGTACATCATAAAATAAGCAAAACCAACCCAGGTGAAACAGTAGAAAACCGTAGCCTCGTTAGTTTCTGCTGCAAAATACGGGTCTGCTGTAAGACGCCCTATGGGATATTCAAACTACACGTGACTCAATCCAATCATTCTTATCAACATGAAATCAGTGCTCCTATCAGTGTCCTGGTGGCTGAACCTTTGGAGATGATCGCTTCTGGCATGTCAGCTATGCTGATGCAGAACCCCGATTTTGAAGTTAAAGGACGAACGCAAACAGAATCAGAGACATTGCAATCCTTGGTTCAGGAGAGGTCTGACTTGTTGCTGCTAGGTCCTAATATGAGCGGTAGAAGACAAAGCCATAGCAATCACAATCAGCATTTAGCTCAAAAGGTAAAACTTGTTGCTCCCGCAACTAAAATAGTGGCTACCAGCGCTGCCCCCGCTAGGGAGTACATAGAAGATGAGAGCCCCTCTGCAATTGATGGAGCTGTTTGGATCCGGGCAAGCGAAGAAGACTTTTTTGATGCCTTATACAAGGCCTTCGAAGACCAAGGCTATCTTACTCCTCGCTTGGCCAGAGATTTGGTTTATTCAGAGCATGGAAGGACAGCCGGTTTACTTAGCAAGCGAGAGCTGGACGTGCTGCAAGGTATAGCGTTTGGATATACCAACAAGCAAATAGGTGAGAATTTGCATCTGTCTATGCGTACAGTTGAAACTCACAGGGCTAGTATCATGGGCAAATTAGGCTTGCATGATCGTGCCCAGCTGGTGCATTACGCTCTGCAGATAGGCCTGCTCAAAGAGCCTGACCCCCACTGGCAAGAAGAGTCTTGATTTCTTGATTAGGTAGTTCTTGTAGCTTCAGCGTTGGTTCAGCTATAGTTTTGAGATGTCTCTGTCCCTCAAAAAGTTTTCTGGTTCGCGTGGCTTACTAGGTATCTCAACTCCATCCCCTTCGGCTTGGTGGATTGCCGAATGGGATGGAAAGAAGTATCTAATATTCAAGACAAGCCAGGGCTGGACTGTGCAGCCCTGGCAGCCTTCAAATGTATCGGGAGGGTATACTGGTCTTTGGAGTTCCACTTTAGACTCCTTTTCAGCCGATAGCAAAGCCAACGTTCTATTGAATAGATTAACAGAGCAAAGATTTGCTACCAGGCGGGAAGCTCTTCAGGCTCTTCAGGCATTGCTTTCTTGCTGCTAACGGCCTTCCAGGCTTAAGGCGGTTTGAGCGAACAAAGCCCTGGCTGGTTTATCTACCAGGCCACTAGGGGTGTAGTGTCTGAGGCCAGCAAATTGCCAGAAGCCTTCTTCTTGTAAGTCGGTACCAGCCCAGCTGTACCAGTATATACCAGCAATTCCTGAAGCGCCGCGCTGAGCTACCAGTGTGCGCAGTGCGTCTTGCGCCCTGCGACCTACTCCCGCCTGAGTGTCGGTGATGCCATCAATCATCATTGATACCTTGCTAGGCCAAACACCTTTGCCGGATAGATAACTAAACTCAGTCAGATAAATTGGTACTCGGTTCTTTTTAGCGTTTAAGTAAGTACGGAAATCTTTCATCCGTCGCAAGATACCAGCTGGGCTGGTGAACATGTTACTAGCTACACCATCCACAACGTTCTGCCCACCAGCTGTATAGTATTGGGCCATAGGTGTTTGCGGTACGCTTAGCAAGCTTGCCATCAATGCTTTCGCTCCAGGGTCCGAATTTTTTAAGGCTGTCCTGGTTCTAGCTAGTAATTGAGCGTAGCTGGGTGCCCATCCTAGTTGCTGGCCCTTAGGCCCATTCTTTTCTCCAAGGTGCGCAGGCCAAAAGTTGGGATGGTCTGGTTCATTCCAGATCTGCCAACCAACAATTTTTACTGGTCGAGTTTGATGGTCGCTCCAGAAAGTGCTGCTAGACCGGTAGCGACTATTAGCCCTAACAACGAAATCAATAAACTTTTGATAATCATCAGGGACAGACATAGCAAGGCTGTTGTCATCTTTATAAGCTGAGTCTGATGCCCAGGAAGGTGCACCCATAACCGTTGGTAGGACACTAACTCCTAGCTCCGCGGAGCGTAGCATCAGACGGTCCATCATAGACCAATCGTATGGTGCTCCACCTGCTCCGTCGGCAGTAAAGACACTGTTCTTTCCCACCGGAATTCGACTCCAGCTGGAATACGGCTGGACTTTAAACCAGTATAAAGGGAAACGAATTGATTCAGCTCCACTAGCGTAAGCTAGTTCCAACTCTTTGATTACATCTCCGCCGCCATCTTGGATTTCCCAGGGGTTAAAATTCACCCCTATAAAACCCTGCGGGGCTGTCCGAACTTTTGCCTTGGACTTTACAGCCGCTTTGCTGGCTAGAAATTGTGGAGGCATGGCATACGCCGCCAGGCCAACGAACGCCAAAATGGACAGACAAAGTAGAGCAATCAAAGAATTTTTGTAACGCATGCAAATAGTGTAAGAAAAGCGTTCAAAAAAATCCCCGTTTCCAGATCAGAATTTTTTAGACTGTGCATTGTGTCATCCAGGCTTGCTGCACAGGAAGCCTTGCCGAGACTTGCTATCCTGCTTGATTTCAACTGGCTCCGATTGCTTGCTATTTGATTGGGTATGTTTATGCTATGACTCAGCCTCAAATCAGACTACGCAAGAGTTGGCCTCCCAAACAGGACATAGATGATGACGGTTCTGTTCTGGAAAGGTGGTCGGCTAATTGGGAAATTCTTGATTACCCTGGTCTGTTTTTGGCTCGCAGAAGAGACTCGGGAACCCAAAGACCCTACTGGAGCTTCTCCTGTAATGCTGCTTATCTACCTACAGAGAAACAGCCGCAAGAATTTGAAAGGGCCATTGGCTTGTTCCCCCTTTTGCAAGGACAGTTATTTATTACGCGTCGCGAGGCCCTGCAGGCTTTGCGGGCTTCTGAGGTTGTATTGAAGTCTAAAGTGGATTAACAACCTATGGGCTACAAGCTTAATTGACTTGGCTAATTGAATATCTGCTGAACTGATTTGAATGGCTACGATACATAGCCTGAGGGTGGCACCATCTTCACTTTGCAGAGCATGGGGGTAAAGCGGTCCCAGATGTTTTTATAGGATTTCCCGTTGCTGTCAAAAAAAGCCCAGACAGGAGTGCCATTCCATATTTCTGCGGTTCCATTATGTTCTCGGTAATGACAAGTTTGAACGTCATAAGCTATCACACGCCCCTTGCGACGATGCTGCCCTACAGTCATCTGGCGGATACTGGTGCGGCAGCGAATATGAACGATAGCAGCATCTCCGCCAATTACGAGATATTCTGTGCCGGTGCAATAGTCAGATGGGTAATGGTAGAACTTGGTAGCATGAGCCGGACTAACAGAGAGAATTCCTATGACGAGCGAGGCAATGAATACTAGAGGGGTTGTACGGCGTAAGATTCGAAAATGGGTCATAATCTAATATTATGCCCCGGGTATAGCCTTTGCAAGGGAAGCCGTGGTAAGGAAAGTCAGACTTATTCGAATGATGGACTTATCGACACTGTTTTTGTTCTGCTTCACTGCTTGGCTGATATGGAAAACCTTCTGAGCATGGCAAAGACTACTCCCAAGCTGATCACCAGACAAACCCCAGCACATGCAATCCAAGGCCCAAGTAGTAATACTATCCATAGCAAGTCTGCTGTTAGATACATTAGCAGTATTTGTAGATTACCTTTTCCAGTTAGTCCTCCTAGGCGTAGCTTAAGAAGCAGGGTATGGGACATCAGGAAAAGGGGTGTAGCTATCCAGCCTAGCAAGCCTGTCAGCATTATCAGGGAGGCAAATAGAAAGGCCAGTAGTGCACCGCCAAGTAACCAAACTAGAGCTATCGCTTTCTCTTGCTCAAGCCGCTTATTACTGGAGGACATAGGCCTATTATAATCTTTACAGCCCATGGGGCATTCATGGGTTTACTGCGGATCTTAGTGATTATCCACATTGATTAATCCGAGGTAGGATGTCAAATGTGCTTTCTTACAGTTCATATTGCCTTGCAACTAACCAAGATGTGTCTTACACTTGATTTATGAATAACACTAATCAAGGCCGCCCTGATTTATCTGATGTGTCTTTCTTTGCCCCAGAGATAGACTTTCCCCAGTGGGAAGAAGATCGGCGAAAGGATATAGGGCCGCTCTCGCCCAGCGGAGTACGCATGGATATTCCTCGCCCTACTCCCGTGCAGGTGGAATCAGCACGCCAGGTACTAAGGGTTGTGAAAAAGACGGAAGATTATTTAGGAGATGTACTGGCTGCCTGGTATCCAGTGAAAGCTGCTCAGTTAGATGATTTAAATCTAAGGCTGTCTCGGCTCGCCGTTAAGATAGTTGGCGAAACTAGTATCGACATAGCACAAGAGACTGACTACACAGAAATGCAACAAGAGTACACTAACTTAAGGGTGTTCCTTGCTTCACTGGAGCATATGGATGTTGAAGACTCTTACCAAGAGGAGTAACAATACTTCAAGTACTACTAGGTGGCAGTATCTCTGGCGCTCTTGTCTCGGCACACCTTGTACATGGATTCAATCCATGGGTCTAACCGCGGTCATGCGCCAGGCTCTGTCCTTCGAGGTCGTCTAGCACATGAGGTTCAAGAAAAGCTTTGTATTGATCGGGGTGCCGACGGATTTGTGTTGCTGAAATGGAATGAATAGTTCTTCCCGGGTCGACTGCTACCATCTGCGCCCCTAGCAGCTCTGCAAAGCGCACCTTATATCCCTCGTTAGCAAACACAGCATCGGCCCCACTGATTTTACATTGAGCCATTACCTTCTGTATAGCCAGAGCCCAACCTTCCGGGTCTCTATCAGCAAGACCGGCTTGGTCTTGATCAAAACAAACCACTTGTAGTCTGTCTAATAGATCGGTGCTCGCAAATGATTCTCTTATCCACTCTGCTCTTTTTTCAACATCTATTGTCTGCTCACGCCTAGCACACACAACTACTAACAAAGATTTGCACTGTTCAAGGGCTGTTTGGATTAAAAAGCGGTGCCCCAGATGATAAGGATAGAAACGTCCGCAGATTAAGCCCTGCTTGAAAGCTTTATTGTCTTCATACATATATCTAATATAACAGAAGAGAGAGCGCATCTGTGTTCATCCCTGGCTAGCCCTAAACCAGCAAGCTGCTTAATGCCTTATCTATACTAGGAGAGATGCGGCGTTATTTTTCTATCATCATTGGCGAGGGCTGCAATGCTCGCTGTCCTTTTTGTATTTCGAGGCCTGGGGTCAAAAGCGCCAATCCTATGGATATAGAAGAACTCCGCCTAGCGGCTCAGTTTGCTCGTAGAGAAGGGAGCGAAGTCTGTTCTGTCTCTGGGGGAGGCGAGCCGTTGCTTATGGCTGCAAAATACAAATCCGAATGGGGTGAGCTGGTTAATGCCATTGAGTGTTTTTCTAAGAGAGATTTGCATAGCAATCTCTCTATTTGGCCACAAGGTGCGATGATAGAACAGTTTAGTGACTTGACTATAAGCTTGTGGCCCCAGCGGGAGATTACTACCCGCTACATGGGCAGAGATTTGCATGATCGAATCATAACTAACTGCGCTCGCATCCCTGGGAACATCAACCTAAGAGTAAGTAGTGTAATCGGTAGGGACTGGTGTTCTGATTCTGAGCAGGTGCTTGATATGGTCGACCTAGCCAAGCAGCTTGGCGCCAAACAACTTACCCTGCGAGAGCTGCAAAACGCCCAACATCTAGATCAAACATGGATGCAGGAATATCATCTGCCCTTAGCAGGCGTAGAGGAGTGGCTGGCTAGCGGGTTTCCTTTAATTAGACAGACGGCACATGGCTCACCTGTTTTTGAGGTTGAAGGGCTAGAAGTCTGTTGTTACAACTACTCCAAGCCGGGTCAGGATCAGGAGTTTCTGTTTTTCCGTCCCGACAGCTACGGTAGGTATGGTTTGTTTACTGACTACCAGGACGATTCTTGTAGGGTTGATATTCCAGGTGGGATTAGTGCCTAAGGTAGCTATAGTAGGCGGCGGTCCTAACGGGGTAATCGCTGCTAATCTATTAATCTCTTCAGGCCTCCGCGACTTACAGATTGACTTGTTTGGCAGCGGTACCTGGGGGCATGGCCTTGTGTATGGGGATAATGAACTAGCTTCTGCCAGGCAAAGTTTTACCAACCAGAATATGGGTGTGTCGCCAAGAGATGATCAAGCTTTGATAGTCTGGATCGACAACAATAAGCAGCGTCTTATGAATAGCTTTCCAGAAGATGACCTAGGGCCAGACAGCTTTCCTCCTAGGCAGATTATCGGCAAGTATTTTGCGGATCAGATTGATTGGGCAGTCGCTCAAGCTGAGCATCATCGGGTAGCCTTTAATCTGCACTGCAAAAGAGTCTGTTCAGTGTCTCCAAATATAAGTGGTGGATACACGATTCAATCAGAGGACTATTCCCAAGTAGTAGACGGTGTATTTTTCTGCCTCGGCAATTTCCCGCCCGCCTGGGGTAGCCATCTAAACGGACAGCCCGGTTACTATCCAGAAATTTGGGGAAAGCAAGTCTTAAATGAAGTTGGGTCAGAAGACAAGGTTTTGATTATAGGCTCTGGACTATCCAGCATTGACCTATTATGGGGCTTGCATGATATCGGGCACAAAGGGGAGGTAGTATTTGCCAGCCGCAATGGGCTTCTACCTAGTGTGCAAGCAAGGCGCATTCTGTTTGATCTACCAGGAGTTTTCACAGATATGGCTGCACAGGAGCGGGTAAGCTTTGCTCAACTCTACCAGGAATTAGATCGGGTGCTCGGCAGTCAAAATAGCTCTGCTGATTGGAACACTCCCGCTTGGGAAGATTTTGATACTAACGGTCAGGATGAGTCTACGGCTCAGGCTCTGGTGCGCAAACTGGGGACCCTAATGCCTGCTATATGGGAGCGCATGGATGATCGCAGCAAAACTTTGTTTGATCAACATCTTGGAGCTTGGTGGAATTCTATTCATCTTCCTATGGCTCAGCATAGCGCCCGGCTTGTGCGTCAAGAAATTGATTGCGGAAGACTACAGATAGAAAGACTGGAGGAGGTGAAGTCAAAGAAGAACGGGAGGTTTCTAGCAAGTTTTATAGGTAAGCCCAATCAGCAGTTTGGCTTCGACTATTGCTTTAATGCGACAGGCAGAAACCTACAAGTGCAAAGCATTGATGACCCTTTGATTAGGAGTATCTTGGTTCAAGAGCTTTTCCTGCCCGACCCGGCTGGTGGTTTTAGAGTAGATCCTGCCACTGGTAGATCGACAACAGAGAAGGGAGCAGGTTGTTATATGATAGGTCCACTTACCAGGGGTAGTTGTTTCTATACCTACGTCTTAAGTCAGAACGCCAAACAAGCAGAGCAGGCGACCACAGACTGGAAAGCAAGGATTTCTGCATCATAACCATCTGATGCTTAGATTCGGCCAGATGTGTGCATGATTAAGATGCCGATTAACTTCTCCGAATCCATTTTACTCGATGGACGACTCGTCATCCTCTTGCAGTATCAGTATGGTCTCTAGTGCCTGCAAAGCTTCCTTCCTGGTAGGGAAGCGCTGTTGTTCCAAGTCAGCTTCTCGTTTGGTTTTTTCAACTATGGTTATCCATGCCGTTGAGCCTGTAGTATCTGGAGCCTCTTTTGTCCATCTGTGTAGAATCCATCCTCCATCGCTTTTCAAACACATCCAACTTTTGTCTTGGTAGTCGATTTTCCACCAAGCAGAAGGCAACAGAGATGATGAGGAGGATAGCAGGCCTTTTCTTCCTGACCATTTTGATATTTGTAGTTGAGGCATATCTACTGTGCATCCTCTTCGATCATTAGCGCGGCTTCTAATGCTTGTAGGGCTTCCTTCCTGGTAGCAAATTGATGGTCATGCAACTTCAAGGCGATCTTTTCGCCTGGCGTGATATCTACACATAGGAGTGCTTCCATGCATTGTTGAGGGAAAGTTTCGACTTGATTTAAATGAGGCAAAGTTCTTTTCCTTACCCATTCTCCATATCTCACCCAAACCCCATCCTGCTCATTATAATGCCCAGCCTGATGGTAGATACACCAATACCCGGGGGCGTATTTTGAATTGCATTCAAATGGTACATGGTCAAATACTGCCTTTGACAGCAGCAGAGAGCCGACCTTATCACTGTCCAAGGGGATAGCCCACTCAGCGCTGGGACCCTCTTCTTGAGCCTCCGTCTTTCGAAGCTTAAGCCTTGGCATTGTCCGACCCTGCTTCCATAATTAGTATGGCTTCTACTGCCTGCAATGCCTCGCGCCTGGTGGGGAAGCATTGGTCTTTTAGCTCTTCTTCTATTTGGTAGGCAAGGTCACAGCAAATATTGTTGCCATCTAGATCGTAGGCGATAGTCCAAAAATGCCAACAAGGCTTATTCCAGCTGCGATTAGGGCTGCCTAGAGTTGTAGACTCCATGTCTTGTGCATTCCCACCCTGGGGTATGCGCACCTGGCGCAGATGTAGGCCAGGAACATCTGCTACTTCCCAATTAGCGCTACGAAACAGAGTTCCTTTTGAGCGAGCTTTTTTAATCTTAATTTGACTCACTTGTCTGATCCTCCGGATGGCTTAATTCAATTAATGCTGCCAGTGCCTGTAGCGCCTCGCGGCGAGTGGGAAAAACCTGGGTGTATAAGCCGCTTCGTCTTAACCATAAGCGGTCATCTGTGTACTTTTCTCCCCAGCGCCCCTGAAAAGCCCACCCATCAGGAGGAGCCAGGGGCGACAGTTCACGGTTGTATTGATTCTTCATCAGTACTATCCCAGGTGCTTCTTGCACTATCCACTGTGCCGAGGTGCTGCTGGCTCGGCTTTTGAGTGCTAGGATCTTTTTCAGATGAAGCTGCAACTTAGTCCGCCTCCATCAGCTTAATAGCTTCCAACGCCTGGAGAGCCTCGCGCCTGGTAGAGAATCGTTGGCCTCTCAGTTTTATGTAGTAAGCCTCCTCTTTTTCATTGTGTTCAGGCCATAACAGAAAACGCCATCCTCCTTGGCGCGTGCAAATCATGCATAGCCCCGGAAATTCTTGAACCCTCCACGTAGCCCCGATAAATCCTTCGCGGGGTAGAACTTTGGATACTTTCATTGCCCTGTCGACTCCTCGGGGTTTTCTTGGTGCTGTGCTTCTGTCTCTAAGCATACCCCCAGAACCTGCAAGGCTTCGCGCCTGGTCGAGAATACTTGGCCTTCTAGTTTTTCTACCAGGCGGAATGCTCTTTTGGCACGGAATAGGTAGTCTTCATCCCACATCTGAAATCCTGCTTGCTGCTGAATACCTTCCCGGTCTTGACGCTCCCCTTTCATCCAGCGAAAGCGCCATCCAGGGTATTCACCGGCTGGATATTTATCCAAGTATAGTATAAGCCCTGGAAGATCGGGCAGCATCCAGTCCGCCGAGAATCCCAGCGACCAATCATCACCCTTGCTGTGTAGTTTGGAGATCTTAATACCCGGATAATCAGCCATAGCTACATTATATCAGCCTGCAAAGAAAAACCCGGCCCACGAGGGGCCGGGTGGTCTATGCAGCTCCAATGGAGCTGGTGCACATCTTTAATATATCAGCTTTCAATCAGAGTAGCAAGCGTGTTCCATGCAAAATATACATGCCGCTCCATCTTGCAAGCCCTTGATCTTGTGGGTAAGATATAGATATATATGGATATGCATATTCCAGAAGCGTTTGAGGGTGCCGGACAAGTCCTGCCCAGCTGGCTAAGTGATGACTGGAGCGGAGCTAATCATTGGAGCAGGGGGCTGACCGATGAGCTGCGTTGGAGCCTGGAGAATGTCGAAAGAGACATTTTACCTACCTTGAACGCAATGGACCCAGATAAAGCCAGAGAAGTGTCATCTCTTTGCGATGAGCTAAAGGATGCTATCCATGGCTACAGCCCGGATGTGCAACTACAGGACGCCGGCAAGGCTTATGCCCGGCTTCAGGAACTACTGGGTGGACTGGAGCGAGAGGAAGCCAAGGAAGAGTAGCCTGCTTGCAAGCAAGCCTTAAGGCGGGGTAGTATTGAACCATGGACCAAATCAAATATGACAACATCCAAATTGGGAATTTTGACTCCCATTGCGTGGTCACCAGCAAAGCGCCAGATATTCTTAGATCGCCAACCCCTTACCACACCGGAGTTTACAGAGAGTATCTGGACGGCGAAGGGGAGCTAGCTTACCAGGAAGAAGTTAATGCCACTAAAGCTGAAGCCTTAGATGCGCATAGGGCTATGCTCCGGGCTTGGCAATCTGGCCGAACGGGTATCTGTATAACCTGCGGCAGCAGCGACTATCCTGGTGATGGCTATATTGTGGCTGGCGAGCATTATTGTGATGACATGGGTAAAGACCATGAGCCTTTGGTGTGTACAGAATGCGCATTAAATAATCCATGCGAGAAGCATCCTAATTTCTGCGCCCGCTGTGAATCACCGGAGAAGTTGTGTGACACTCATCGGGAACTAAAGGCAGAAGAAGAAATATGGGCGGAGGAATAAAATGGATATTCAAGACTTAACTCAAGGCCAATTATCTTCTGTAGCTGCCAAACTAATCGACAATGAAACTCTGATCAGCAGAGCCAAGGCTGATGCCCTCAAGAACATGGTCGGCCAGGCCGAACGCGATGGAGACCAGCGGCTGCTCCAGCGCCTGTGGGATAGCGACGCTTCGGATCTGGAACTAAATCCCTCTGCGGAAGAACCTGAGGCTGCCCTAGAGAGTGAGTTGACTTCTGATGGTAAGATTTCCCTGAAGGCCAATTGGTGCGGCAATTTCATGCTGCCAAGCCGTGGTAGTATCAAGGCTGCTTACAATATGGGCTTTTCATCAATGGATCATGAGGAGCTAATGGAATTGGGTGAAGACCTGTTTTATTTCGAAGACCAGGAAAGCCATTCAGAGGAATAAGGAATTATGAGTCTAAAAGAATCAGTTTTTTCAAAAGCTAAAGACAATCTGCAAGGAGCAATATCTGCCGCACAACTTCCGGCTTTCAAAGATCTACAGATCGATGAGTTTACCGGCGCGATTGAATGGTCAGAGCTGATGTATGTTCAGGAAACCTGCCAGGAGATTGCTGCGGCAGTAATGGCTTTTAGCATGCAGTACGGTGACAGGCTGCAGCAAGGGAGCGCGAATCTGGAAGACCTTTATGGACCATCTCTGCAAGAAGCATACAATCGCCTGCTTGAACTGGTTCGAGAAATTGATGGTCAGATAGAGTCATTTGCTATAGATGATTTTATCATGGGTGAGCTTCCTGAGGGTTTCTTGGAGCGTTTCATCGAAGAAGATGAAGACCGCTACTTGGAAGAGTAATACAAACTCGAAACAAACAAAGGAGAATAACCATGGAAAAGTATACAGTACTAATTAAAGCAGAAGTCCGATTCGTTGTCGAGGCTGAGGATGAATCAGCAGCCTGCGAGAAGGCTGTCGAACAGCTAAAGGAATCAGAGATTCCGTTCTTTGATTATTACGTCGATGAGTCGTGGCGAGAAGAGGAGTAACAGGGCAATATCCTGTTTGCAACTACTCGGTTCTAGCTATACACTTAAGATATGTCAGAAATCAATCGAGACCTACTATCTTCTATTGAGGGGTTAGAGGTTATAACTTGGTCAGTCCCTGAGTCATCCAATCCAGAATTTCCTTACCTCACCGGTGTATTTGCAGAAGGCTCAGACCCTTGGGAGTCTGAGCCTTACCAGGAACAGGGGAGTCTTACTAAAGACGAAGCGATGGCGACACACCGCGATATACTTAGCGCATGGAATGGTGCAGAAGAAGGGGTCTGCATTAAATGCCAGGGCGAGGGCTGGATCGCTGGCAGCAAGCACTTTTGTGATAGCTCGCGGGGAGGGGTATGGCACGAATCAAAGGTCTGTACCGAGTGTAGTTTTTATGGCGATGGACCATGCGAGAAACACCCCAATTATTGCGAAGAGTGCGAGTCAGTAGATAAACCCTGTGAGAAGCATGCCCAGCAGGAAGATCACGAGGAATGGCTGGAAGAGTAGCTAATTCTACTGCCATTCTTAAACCTTATAGGGGCTCATCAAATCTGGTTTTAAACCTTTACATCTCTAAGCTAATCGCTTAAGCACAATTTGTGATACAGTTAAACATGGCAAGTATAGATAACGGCCAGCTCGCTGGCACCGAATCACAGTCACAAGAACCAAGGTTTACTTTTACCCTTCATGAGGCTGCTGTGCTCTTGTTGGGCCTTATCTCTGTGCTGGGCGCAGCTGTCCTGGTAATACACGATCTGATCGTAGGATCATTTAGTTCCGAGTGGCAAATCGTGGGTACATTTGCAGGCTTATTTTGTCCAACGGCCATCATCGTCGTTGCAGTGCACGCTAAAACCGACAATTAGTGTAGCCTAGAATCAGCCCTAAAGCCCCTCCAGAGTGAGGGTTATTATCGCCCTAAAAACATATGGGGCAGTCGCTAAGAATAAAAACAGCCGCAGAATCGGTTGCATTCAGCCAAGGCCTACTAACCGAAATCTGCGACTACCTATAGTATATCAGACCGTCGTCCATCGTGTTCGAGACTAAGGCCTTGCTTCTTCCATCAGCATCACTACCTCAAGCGCTTGCAGGGCATCTAGGCGAGTAGGGAAACACTTGCCGCGGAGGGCGGGCCATAGCTGCAAGGCCTGTGGGGCATCGACAGTATCTCCCAGCTCGACTATTTCAAAGGAGGCAAGCTTTTCTTGCTTATCATTATGCGGGGTGTATGAAGCCAAGCCTGATGACAGATTAAATACCCACGCGTAAGGACCAGGATTGCTGGTGCTGCTGTTCCATCCGCGGTAGCTGCGTACCTGACCGGAGATATAGATTTTGCGCAGCAGAAGTCCAGGTGCATCTACTACTTCCCAGGCGGCGCTCAGATAGTTCCAGTCGCTATCCTTATCTTTGCGAGCAACCCTTTTCTGTAGCTTAGGCAGGTTCATGCTGTGCCTCCTGCTAGGTCTAACATTGCTTCCAGAGCCTGCAAGGCGTCTCTTCTAGTGGGAAAGCGTTGTTGCTCCAGGGCTACTTCCAGGGCGCTTCTATCGAGATAGGTCACCCCCGCTGTTGATTGTCGGCTGTTCCAATCAAGATCGGGGCTTTGGGTTGGTGTCCATCTTTGCAAGACCCATCCTTCGGTGCTTTTAATACACAACCAGCTTTTGTCCTGGTAGTCGATTCTCCACCAGGCAGAAGGCAGCGGTTCGGCGCTTGATGCCAGCAAGCCTTTTTTGCCCAGCCACTTTGATATCTGCAGTTGAGGCATAATATATCTACCCCGCATCCTCTTCTAGCAACATGACAGCTTCCAAGGCCTGCAAGGCTTCCTGCCTGGTAAGGAATTCCTGTTTTTGTAGACGGTTCCAGGCTAGAACGCCGTTATGAAAATGATCTTCTAGGTCTTCTAGTAATACTCCTAGATCCGAGCATTCATCATAAGGCAGGTGAATGTTTGAAAAATACCAAACAAGCTGTGTGCTGGAATTCTGGGTTTCAGTTTGTTTGAGAATTAGCCCAGGCAGCTGCTGGATCTCCCATTTCGCTGAAGTTCGCCTGCAAGCAGATGCGATTTCATCCATGCGAAACTGGCCGCGCCCTCTTAGCTTTTTTAGGTTTAGTTTAATTGGCCGCATTATGTTGGCTCTCCGCGGCAGGAAAGAAATCCATTCTGGGCTTAATATAAAGTACCGCCTCTAGGGCTTGCAAGGCTTCGCGGCGAGTGGGAAAAAACTGGGTGTATAAGCCGCTTTGTCTTAGCCATGTGCGGTCACCTTCGAATTCTTCGCCCCAGCGGCCCTGAAAACCCCATCCATCAGGCGGTGCCAGGGGCGACCTTTCGCGGTTGTATCTATTCTTCATCAGTACTATTCCAGGCACTTCTTGCACTATCCAATGTGCTGATTCTCCGCCAATCCGATCCCTTAGTGGAGTAATCTTTTTGAGTTGAAGTTGCACTTCAATCTACCCCCTGTAATAGCATAACTGCTTCCAAAGCCTGCAAGGCTTCCTGCCTGGTAGAGAATCGTTGACCCTTGAGTTTGCTATAGCAGTCTTTCTCTTTTTGGCTGTGCTCAGACCATAGCAGGAAGCGCCATCCTCCCTGAGGTGTGCAAGACATAAGCATCCCTGGAAGTTCTTTGACTCTCCACATAGCACCGGCAAATTCCTTACGGGGCAGAACTTTGGATACCCTTATTGTTTGATTGGTCTTTTGTTTGTTCATGATGCTCTCCGTGCATTCTTCACACCTGATAATACTATGCCCTTTCAAACAATCAGTGCGCCTAAAAGGTCATCATCGATATTCAGAGGCTTGCTAAATTTCTCCTGCAGTTCTTGCTGATGCTCTGGATAGTGAACAAATACCAAACACAGCTGAAGGCTTTGCTTGGCATCTACTGCTCCCTGAGGATCAAACAGTATTTCTTGGTCTTGCTCATCGACTACCCGCCATTGGCTAGCTGGATGTTTTCCGCCGCATACCACTCTCATGGTTTAATCTCCGGAGATGTCCTTTTGATCGGAGCATTTATCGCAAATCGTTTCGATCTAGCCACCGTTGTTGCTACGATTACCCTGATTGCCACAGCGTTCACAAATGCTTCTTGACTTTGCTTCTGCCTGGCGAATGATCTCTTCGATTTGTTCGATTTCCTGGTAGCGTTCCTGTTGATAAAAGGCACTGTAATTGATATAGTAGCGAAGCCCGCCAAACTTTTCTTTGACTTGATGCACCTGGTAGTCGGGGGCTATCTTGGCGATCTCCTGGTCTAGCTCTTTGATTAGGGGATACCAGCCTGTGCCAACCGATAAAATAGCAGCCCAGCCTTCCTCTTGGGGAAAGCGATCCAGTAGAGGCTGTAGATCAGCCGGGTAGCTGAGATCCTCTGGGGAGTATTCTGTTTGCGGCTGACCGTATTCTAGGTTAGGGTCATAGACTCCCTGATGGTCGCAGCCAGGACATCCATGCGCTTCCGGGAAATCCAGCGGAGACCAGTGTATCTGACATTGAGGACACCAAAAGTCATGCGTTCTGCTCATTGGCGCTCCTTTTCCCGTTGGTCCAGATTAAGGAGAATGTTGCTCATAAAGGTTTCTTCGGGTGTTCTGCCAGAACGCTCGGCCTGTAACAGCAGATAATCCCAAAACCGATCATCAAATCGCAAGGAGATCCAAGGACTACCGTCCTCTTTGGCTAGATCAACAGCATTCCACCCCTGAGGGATTTCCTGGATTTTTAGCAGCCGTACCTGACTGGGATTTTGAATTTCAAAATCCTCAGATTCATCTATAGGGTAAAGCCTTACCACAGTATGACCATTTTCACTGCGCTCCGCCACCCAGCCTCTGCGCCTGCGATCATTATAAACTAGCGATATTTCGCTGACTATAGGGATAGATGAAAGTTCTGTTTTAGGCATATCTTTAGTATATCAGCTTAGACTTATGGAATGTGTCGGGCTTAACCTAGTAGCTGTGCTTCAAATCGGTCTTTTGGTATTATTCAGCCCTTGGTGTCTTCTTCTAACATCAGCATAACCTCCAGCGCCTGCATGGCTTCACGCCTGGTAGGGAAGCACTGGCCGTGCAGCTTTTTCTGGATACGGCGGGCTGGGAGGTATTCATCTAGGATCTGATTGGTCTCGTCATCCTTGCGGAAGCAAAAACCAAATTGCCAACCCGGTGGCTTGGAATGCCAAGAGCGCGATAGGGTCAATCCTGGTATTGAATCCACTCCCCATGTGGCGCTCAGCCATTCCTGGCCCCGCTCGCGACACTTTACAAGCCGAAGGTCTGTCATGTGTTGTCCACGTCTTCTTCTAGCAGCATTAGTACGGTATTTACCGCTTGCAGGGCTTCCTTCCTGGTTGCAAATTGCTGACTGTGTAATCTGATGGCAACTCTTTGGCTTAATGTTAGTTCACTGTTCGATAACTCTTCTAGGGCCGAAGCATGTATGCCGGGATAATCCAGTCGAGGTCTCCTTCTTAAAACTGTCCAGAGTCTTGATTTTTCATCGTAGTATCCATCTTCGTGGTATACAGCCCAATAACCTGGAGCGGACCTGGAATCCCGCCAAAACGGTATATGGTCAAAGACCGCTTTTGATATCAGCAGGGAGCCTTCCTGATCGCCGGGTAGGGGGAGCCTCCATTCAGCGCTAGGTCCTCCGTCCTGCGCCTCTGTTTTGCTTAGTTTAAGAGCGGGCATCATCTTCTTCTTTTAATTCCTCTAACAAGCTGAGTGCTTGCAAGGCCTCATGCCTGGTGGAAAAAAATTGTCCTTCCAAAGAAGGCCAGGCATACAGAGTCAATGAATAATCCAAGAGAGGATCTCTGTTTTCTTCCTGGAGCAAGTACAGAGGAAGCGAGTATTTCCAGCCGGTAATCTTCTTGCCATCTAGACCGCTGGCACATAAAATACATAATCTAAATCCCGGCGCCTCCTTAATTGTCCATCGAGCAGAAATCCACTCGCGAGGAGAACTGCCATTTTCTTTGCGGGGGTGTTGTTTATGAAGGTGGAATTGAGTCATTCCGATTCTTCCTCAGCAAGGTCCATCTTAACCATCATTAGCACAGCATCCAAGGCCTGCAGGGCTTCCTTCCTGGTAGCAAACTGCTGGTCATACAGCTGATTCCAGACCGCTACTACTTGGCTGGGTGTCGGCTTAACAAACCCAGGATTCCAAGCCATGGACTGGGTAATTCTATCGGCTTCAGGGCAATCAAATCCCCACACCTGGCCGCTGCCCCTGGGGTTCTTAAACTGGGATAGGTACAACCCAGGCATCTCTTGGACTTCCCATGTAGCCGAAGATATGATACTGCTTAATGCGTCTTCGCTCTTGCTATCAAGGACATCTTGGGAGCGTGAGAGGATCTTTCGGAGATGCAGCGGGGTCATTGGGTAGGGTCCTCTATATCCTCTTCTTCTTTTCTAAGCAGCATAGCTACCTCTAATGCCTGCAGGGCTTCCTTCCTGGTAGCAAATTGCTGGTCATATAACTGCTTCCAGACATGGTAGGCAGGCCGGTATTCTTCAAGAAGAGCATTGGCAATTTTTTCATCACGAGCAGATTCCTCATCCATATAATCTTCAGACGATAGCAGGGCTTCCTCTAACTCGCTAATAGATTCAAAGCCTATAGGCCAGTCATTATCATACCCAAAAGCAAAATGCCAATGCGTTGTTCTGACTTCAGCTCCGGTTCCCCGGGATTTATGAAGCGCTAAACCAGGCAGATCCGCTACATGCCACCTGGCACTAAGTAGTAAGCTACCTCGCCTTCTCCCTTTCTTAAGTTTAATGCTGCTCATAGCCTTACCTACCTGCCTCTTTGCTCCTCTGCCAGCAGCATCACTACTTCTAGAGACTGTAAGGCTTCGCGCCTGGTCGGGAATACCTGCCCGCTGAGAACGACCTGGATATTGTAAGACGTTTCATATTCCTCTGGCATGATAGCATCATTACCGGGGCATTCAAAGAAGAACTCCCAGTAAAAGCCAGGCTTACCGCCAGGCGTCTTGGGCCAGGAATAATCCTTGGGAACATGTGCCCTGGTTAAGCGTAATCCAGGCAGTGCTGCGATCCTCCACATGGCGCTAATTGAATCTGACTTCTGCTCCTTGATAAGCTTAATACCCCTCATAAGCCTATCTGCTTTCCTCTCCCAACGCTAGTGCCGCTTCCAGTGCTTGCAAGGCTTCACGCCTGGTGGGAAAACGCTGGTCATATAACCGCTTCCAGACATGGTAGGTAGGCCGGTATTCTTCAAGAAGAGCATTGGTAATTTTTTCATCACGAGCAGATTCATCGTCTATATAATCCTCAGACGATAACAGGGCTTCCTCTAACTCACTAATAGATTCAAAGCCTATAGGCCAGTCATTGCCATACCTTAAAGCGAAATACCAATATGTTGTTCTGTCATCAGCTCCTGGTGCCCGAGATTTCTGCAACGCTAAACCAGGTAATCCCACTACATCCCATCTAGCACTAAGTAACAGGCCGCCTCGAACATGACCTTTCTTTAGTTCAATGCTGCTCATAGGCTTACCTGCTCTCCTCTTCCAGTGCTAGTAATACCTCTAGCGCTTGTAGGGTTTCGCGGCGAGTGCGGAAGCGCTGGTCTTGGAGTGCGCGTGCAATATGTAGCACCTGTTCAGAAAGCTCTCCCCGCATCTGCAGGGCCATCTGAGCATTAACGACCCAGACTTTTTTGCTCTTGCTTCTTGAATGATCCCACATTTGCCGTATTCTCAAGCCCGGCAACTCTTCTACCTCCCATAGGGCAGACTGGTAATAATCAGAAGTCTGGTCCTTGGCTAGCACCTTGCGCAATGTCAGTCCATCTCGAATCATACCCTTACCTTATCAGCTTAGTCACTACCTAGAGGAGCAGTAGTGGTTACTTGTCGTCCTCTTCTAACAACATCACTACTTCCAGTGCCTGCAGGGCTTCGCGGCGGGTGCGGAAGCGTTGTCCGGCTAGATCTCGCAGAGCCTTCTGACTTATGGAGGAGCACTGGTTTGCGATAAATAGCCAACATAGTTGATTGTGACTAGAGTCAGGAGCTTCATCGTACCTACTCAAGTAGAGCTTGGGGGCCTCTACCACCTCCCATAGTGCAGAAGGTAAGTCTCGATCAAAGGCTTGTTTTGATCTGGCCTTGCGCAGTCGAAAAGAGTTCATTGGCCTATGATTCTTCCAACATCATAATTACCTCTAGTGCTTGCAGGGCTTCGCGCCTGGTAGAGAATCGCTGGTCTTGGAGTGTGCGTGCAATGTGTAGTACCTGCTCAGAAAGCTCTCCTCGCATCTGCAGGGCTAGCCGATTATAGACGATCCAGGCTTTGTTGTTCTTAATTGAATGATCCCACATTTGCCGTATTCTCAAGCCCGGCAACTCTTCTACCTCCCATAGGGCAGACTGGTAATAATCAGAAGTCTGGTCCTTTGCTAGCACCTTGCGCAATGTTAGTCCGTCCCGGCTCATACCCTTACCTTATCAGCTTAGTCACTACCTAGAGGAGCAGTAGTGGTTACTTGTCGTCCTCTTCTAACAACATCACCACTTCTAGAGCTTGTAGGGCTTCGCGGCGGGTAGTAAATTGCTGATCAATTATCCCTTGCAAGGCCGTATTGCTTGTGAGAGCATACTGGTTTGCGATAAATGACCAATGCAGTTGCTTATAGTTAGATCCAGATGACAGGTGCCTACTAAGGTAGAGGTTGGGAACATCTACTACCTCCCATAATGCGGAAGGCAGCTCAAGAC
>Ga0214923_10003451_pt1 | contig 19815 bp, 24 predicted proteins | sample LL1510_MetaG_FD_177993 | JGI IMG/M metagenome (GOLD analysis project Ga0214923, IMG submission 177993) | Freshwater microbial communities from Lake Lanier, Atlanta, Georgia, United States - LL-1510 | ecosystem: Environmental > Aquatic > Freshwater > Lake | place: USA: Georgia | collected...
GTTCTAATAATTGGATTGCATTTGGATTACATGATAAATTATTCCAATCAATCTTATCCGGATTTTGTTCTAATAAATGAATGGCATTTGGATTTAATGATACATAATACCAATTAATCCTATGAAGATTTTGTTCTAATAAATGAATGGCATTTGGATTACCTGATAATTCATACCAATCAATCTTATCTATATTATCTTCTAATAATTGGATTGCATTTGGATTACGTGATAATTGTTTCCAATTCAGCTTCTCCACTCCGTTTTGGAAAAATTCTCTCAATTCAAACATTTTCTGTTATTGAATTAAAAAAATAATATTATTTATATTTCAATTTTATAAACATTATTTCAGATAATATACTTCTTCGAAAATAGATGGATTATATGATATATTATTCCAATGAATCTTATCAGGATTCTCTTCTAATAAATAGATTGCATTTGGATTTGATGATAATTCTGTCCAATAAATCTTATCTTGATTTTTTTCTAATAAATGGATTGCATTTGGATTAGCTGATAATTCATCCCAATAAATCTTATCTGGATTCTCTTCTAATAAATGAATTGCATTTGGATTACATGATAAATTATCCCAATCAATCTTATCTGGGTTCTGTTCTAATAATTGGATTGCATTTGGATTTAATGATACATAATTCCAATCAATCTTATCCTGATTTTGTTCTAATAAATGAATGGCATTTGGATTTAATGATAACAAATACCAATCAATCTTATCTATATTATCTTCTAATAATTGGATTGCATTTGGATTACATGATAAATTATTCCAATCAATCTTATCCGGATTTTGTTCTAATATATGAATGGCATTTGGATTTAATGATAACCATTCCCAATCAATCTTATCTAAATTCTCTTCTAATAAATGGATCGCATTTGAATTAAATGATAACCAATACCAATTAATCTTATCTGGATTTTCTTCAAATAAATGAATTGCATTTGGATTACGTGATAATTGTTTCCAATTAATCTTATCTGGATTCTCTTCTAATAATTGGATTGCATTTGGATTACCTGATAATTGTTTCCAATCTAGTTTCTCTACATTGTTTTGGAAAAATTCTCTCAATTCAAACATTTTCTTGTAATTGAAATGAAAAAATAATATTATTTATATTTCAATTTTATAAACATTATTTTAAATAATATACTTCTTCAAAAATAGATGGATTATATGATATATTATTCCAATGAATCTTATCAGGATTCTGTTCTAATAAATGAATTGCATTTGGATTTGATGAGAATCCTGTCCAATAAATCTTATCTGGATTTTGTTCTAATAAATGAATTGCATTTGGATTACCTGATAATTGATGCCAATCAATCTTATCTGGATTCTCTTCTAATAATTGGATTGCATTTGGATTACGTGATAACCAAACCCAATGAATCTTATTAGGATTTTTTTCTAATAAATGAATTGCATTTGGGTTTGATGATAAACAACACCAATTAATCTTATTTGGTGTTTGTTCTAATAAATGGATTGCATTTGGATTATATGATAATTGTTTCCAATTAATCTTATCTGGATTTTGTTCTAATAATTGGATTGCATTTGGATTACGTGATAACCATTCCCAATCAATCTTATCTTGATTCTCTTCTAATAATTGGATTGCATTTGGATTACGTGATAACCAAACCCAATGAATCTTATCAGGATTCTCTTCTAATAAATGAATTGCATTTGGATTTAATGATACATAATTCCACTTAATCTTATGTGGGTTCTCTATTAATAAATGAATGGCATTTGGATTAGCTGATAATTCATACCAATCAATCTTATTTGGATTCTCTTCTAATAAACGGATTGCGTTTGGATTACGTGATAATTGTGTCCAATTCAGATTCTCCAGACCGTTTTGGAAAAATTCTCTCAATTCAAACATTTTGTTGTAATTGAAATGAAAAATAATATTATTTATATTTCAATTTTTATAACATTATTTTAAATAATATACTTCTTCAAAAATAGATGGATTATATGATATATTATTCCAATGAATCTTATCAGGATTCTCTTCTAATAAATGAATTGCATTTGGATTACGTGATAACCAAACCCAATGAATCTTATCAGGTTTTTTTTCTAATAAATGAATTGCATTTGGATTACGTGATAAATTAATCCAATCAATATTATCAGGTTTTTTTTCTAATAAATGAATTGCATTTGGATTACGTGATAAATTAATCCAATCAATCTTATCAGGATTTTTTTCTAATAAATGAACTGCATTTGGATTTAATGATAAACAACACCAATTAATTTTATTTGGTGTTTTTTCTAATATTTGGATTGCATTTGGATTATATGATAAAGTATCCCAATTAATATTATTTGGTGTTTTTTCTAATAAATGGATTGCATTTGGATTTGATGAGAATCCTGTCCAATATATTTTTTTTGGATATTTCTCCAACAAATGGATTGCATTTGGATTTAATGATAAACAATACCAATTTACTCTATCTATATTTTGTTCTAATAAATGAATTGCATTTGGATTAGATGACAATCCTTGCCAAAATATTTTTTCTGGATATTTCTCCAATAAATGGATTGCATTTGGATTCGATGACAACTCTTCCCAATCTATTTTCTCTATATTTTCTTCTAATAAAGAAATTGCATTTGGATTACTTGATAAATATTCCCAATTTATTTTTTCTGGATATTTCTTTAGTAAATCAATACCATTTGGATTCCATGACAATGCATCCCAATCTATTTTCTCTATATTTTCTTCTAATAAATGGATTGCATTTGGATTGGATGATAAATTACGCCAATTCAATTTATAAATACTACTTTGAAATATTTTTTTTAATTCAAACATCTATTTTTGATTAATCATATAATTTTATATTTATTTATTTAGAATAAATATAACTAACTATATTGTTATGAATCGTATTTCAAAACATATTATTTTATTTTGAATAATATGTTTCGGTTTTTAATGACTTTATTAATTTTCTTGATTATTCTAACTTTATATTTTCATATTGTCTATCATTTAAAGAAAAGTAATGATTTGGATATTTATGAAACTATTTATACAGATAAACAACAATTGGAAAATATTTGTAAATTGAGACAACCTATTATTTTTAATTATTTAGATCTTCCTTCATGTGAAAGAGAAACTTTATTATCTTCTTTTCCAAACAAAGAAATCAATGTTACAAGTAATGAAAGTAGAGAAACCATTCCATTAAAAATAACCGATTCTTTTGAATTATTCAAAAAAGCACCTTATTATTCTTGCAATAATCAATCCTTTTTAGAAGAAACACATATTCTTTCTTTCATGAAGAAAATGGAAAATGATATTAAACCTTTATTTACTGGAAAATCCATTTACGATTTATTGCTTGGAGCAAATAAAAGTTATACACCTTTAGTATATGATATCAATTATAGAAACTTTTTTTTGGTAACAGATGGGAGTGTAAAGATAAGATTTGCACCACCAATTAGTGAAAAGTATTTAGACCCTGAAATAGATTATGAAACATTGGTTGTATCTTCACCGATAAATGTTTGGTTGAATGCTAATGGAACCAATGACAATGAAAAAAAGTTACAAAATATTAAATTTATTGATATTACTGTTCCAAAAGGAAAAATGATTCATATTCCACCTTATTGGTGGTACAGCATTCAATTTTTAGAAGATGCATCTATTGTTTCTTTCAAGTATAGAACATATATGAATATACTTACTATTTTACCACAAATATTTTTACAGATTCTACAATTACAAAATATAAAACCTATCTTGAATAAATTTCAAACCAAAATAATAAAACCTTTTCGTAAGAAGAAAATAAATAAAGCAAATAAAAATAAAATAAAAAATAACATTAAAAATATTATTGACAAAGATTTAATTGAATTATCTTAATTTAGTATACTAATTGATTTATCATGTAAAATATATTATATATATATATGGATAATATATATTATTACGGCGATACTATAGTAGATAGTGTGGATATTACTGATAAAATAATTGAATTTGTACAATCATTAGAAGTTACAGATATTAAATCTAAATTATGGAGATCTATAGAATTTATTCAAAATAAAGGATTTAAACTTTTTTATAAGGCGAATGATAACTATTCACCTTGTATTTATTTAGTTGATGAAACAAGAACAGTAATTGGAAGATTTGAAATTAGTCAATTATATCCAACTGGTACAAAAGATATGTCTATTTCTGTAGAAGATGAATTTCAAGGGAATGGTCTTTCAAGATTATTAATTGCATCGTTAATTTATATTTTAATAAAAACACCTGAATATAGAAGTGTATTAACTCCTGATATAATATTATATATTGATACAGATGCAAGTGCAGGGTTTTGGGATAGTATAGGAATGAGAGAAAATGATATTATTCCATACAATGGATATGAAAAAATAATTGAATTAAGTAATTTATCTAAATATGCAATTGGTTATAATATTTTTGGATCCACTGCAACCGAATCAATTGAATCACCCAAACCAACCAAATCCAAATCCAAATCCAAACCAACCAAATCCAATCCAACCAAAACACAAAGACAAGTCAAACATACCAATGCACCCAAAAAAGATACTAATAAAACCAAAAAAGGCAAAAAAGGGAAAAAATCTAAAGGAGGTTCTAAACGAAAAAAATAAACGTAATCTAAAATAAAATATTATTCCCACATTTTACTAGAATATTTACATGTTTTGTTTGCTATATATTAGGTATTAATTTATTTAAACCATCACGATTTCCTTTTATAAATATTAATTGTGATGGTCTCCATAATTTTCCATAAAATGGAGCATACATTATATCATCGTAAAATTTGATTCTATGTATATATTCATTCACATTTCTAAAATCAACACCAATATAATTTCTTAACAATGAACCAATATTCCATCCATTTTCTATTATTTTTCTTGACATTAATATTTCTTTATTTATAATTGCGTCCTCAAATGTTTTAGAGTAATTTGTCATACTAAAAATTTGTTGTTGTATTAAAAACTCTAATGTATTCTTATTCATTGAAAAAATATACGATTGAACATGAGATTGTTGGGTAGGATTACCACATGTATTAATTGTACTTCCAAATAATTTGACATTATTATAATTTAATCCATTTAAATAATAAAATGGCCATGTATTTTTCTTTTCTTTTGGTAAAAAAGGACCCATCACAGAAGAATTTACAAATATAAAAGAATCATAATTTTTATATAAATCATTTGTTAATAATGCATCACTCCATCCACCAAAATCATATCCTATATTTTCTCTATAAAAAAAAGTTACATAATCAGGTACTCTTACATTTTTCACTCCATTTGATATCACTATAAAATCTATATTTGGATTATAAAAAATACAATTATTAATAAAATAATTTACACGTCTGTTATATATATGAAACACATATAATATCAACACATTTCCCATATATATTAAATACATAAATATATATATTTTAATGTATCAAACACATATTTTTGATAGAAATTACAAATCATATAATTTTTTATTCAATAACAATGTTATTGAATTATCTATTGACCCATTTAATGAAAAATTATTTGATGGTGATTTTTTCTCTATTCATAATGAAAAAGTAGAGAAAAAAGAATCTATTATTAAAAATAATATTTTACAAGGAATATTAATTCTTCAAGGTTTTAAAACATTTGGTTCTACAAAAGATAAAAAATTATTGTATAAATGTGTTCCAAATAATCCAAAATTACCATGTTTTTTAATTCCATATAATCATCCTATTTCTTTCCAGAAAACATTTACAAATTTATTTATTAACTTTAAATTCAAAGAATGGACACAAAAACATCCTATTGGAACAATAACAGACATTATTGGTTCTGTAAATGATGATAAATGTTTATTTGAATACGAGTTGTATTGTCGTAATATAAACCATTCCATTCATAAATTTTCTAAATATGCAATTCAACATTTTTCCAATATACCTGAAAAAAAAACATGTTTAAAAGAAGAACCATTTATTTTCTCAATTGATCCTGAAGGTTCTACTGATTTTGATGATGCCTTCTCTGTTGAAGAAAATAAAATATTTATTTATATATCAAATGTTCCTGTTTTCTTAGATAAACACGATTCAAATATTTGGAATTTATTTTCGGAACGTACATCTACCATTTATCTTCCTTTGTCAAAAAAACCAATGTTACCTTCTATTTTATCTGACAATCTATGTAGTCTTACAAATAATACTTGTAGAGAAACTATTGTAATGGAAATTGATTTATCTTCCATGTCTTTTTCTTTTTTTATTAAAAATGTATTTATTTCCAAAAATTTTATTTATGAAGAAACTAATTTATTAAATAATATTCATTATCAATTATTATTACAAAATACAAGACGATTATTTTCTCTACATCCTGATAAATATATAGAAGAATTAAATGATAGTCATAATCTAGTTTCTTATCTAATGATTTTAATGAATCATCAAATTGGATTACGATTATCTCGTGGTATTTTTAGAATAACTGAAAATAGAGAAAATAATACATTACCCATTCCAAATGAGTTGAAACAATATTTAAATATATGGAATAGCGAATATATCGGCAAATATATTTATTCCAATACTAATTTATTATTTCATTCTCAATTAAATATTAATAAATATACTCATATTACTTCTCCTATAAGAAGAATTGTTGATATAATTAATTTAATATTATTCCAACAACAACTAAATCTTTATTCTTTTTCAAAAGATGGATTGTCATTTGTAGAGAAATGGATACATAGAACCGAATTTATAAATGAATGCTCAAAACAAATAAAAAAAGCTCAAAATAAATGTAATATGATTCATTCATTATCTTTTATTGAAAATATAGATGGATATATTTTTTCTCTTCATGAAGAAAAATATAATGTTTATTTACCAAAATTGAATTGTTATTATTCTTTTAAATGTAATTGTGATATAGAAATGTATAAAAAATATGTTTTTAAAATTCATTTGTTTGAAGATGAAAATAACATGAATAAAAGAATTAAACTTTCATTAGTCAATGAAAATATATAAACATAATTTAACATTAAAAATAATGTTAAATTACACAAACCATACAAAGAATAATTATAATAATAATCAATATGATTGCAAATTTTTATTTATATTTATTTCTTGTATTATTCTACTTGGAGTTTGTATCTATACTTTCAAATATTATATACACTATAAAATCGTTCAAATAAACGAACAAATTATTCCTGAAAACCACGAAGAAATTGTAGAAACCAATGCAGAAATAATTAATCCAACAACTGCAGAAATAAAAGTTGTTAATTTATAATATTTATTTTTTTAGTTTTTATATTTTACATATTCATAAAAAAAATTGAAATATTTTTTATGAATAAATAATGTTCATTGTGGCAAAATGAATTCTACTACTGAATTATCACGAAAAATTGAACTTTGCAAAAGTTTTGTGCAATATGCACTTGACAAATTGAGAGAAGAAAACGACCCAACGAAGAATTTTGATATTGTTGTCCAAGAACGATTTGGAGGTGATGTATACGACTGTATAACGGAGTTCTTTCTTGACATTATTTACGACGCGAATGAGTTCTCGTTTGAAGACTATTGCAACCAACACGGTGGAGCATTTGAAGACTGTGTTGAATTTCTACAAGATTTCTTGGACATGCAAACGGACGTTGAATTTGTGAGTTTATGTATGGATAATTTGAATGAGGAGGTCAATGAAAACAATTATGTTCCTGCTGAATGATTTTCTGTAATTTAATCAATCTTCTTTTTTTATTGATAAAATTGAAATCTAACTATTTACATTAGAATACATTATACAACAAATGACATTAACAGACGACGAAATGTTTAATATGGTGAAAAGTTATATTTATTATTTGGCGTGGGAAAAGAAATATAATTTTCATACACAAACATTCCAACAAATCATTATTCAAGACTATGAAGGAAATATTGATTGGGCAATTGAAGATTATTTAATGACAATTATTAAAAAAATCAACTTTTATGTATTTGTAATGTTGATACATGACAAATACATAAATTATACTTTAAGTGAAGATGAACTTTCAAAATTATTTCTTGTAATGCAAAACATTGTATTTAATAGTACATTAAATGAAATAAAAGAAATGATTGGAATGGGTGATGTTTGTCTAAAATAATATTTTCAGTTCTTACAAAAATACATATTATATAAAAAAATTGAAATCTTTTTTATACAATCATATATATCAATTATTCCTCTCACAATGGATAAAACCGAAAGACTATCTTTTACTGCAAAAGTGGCCAATGCCAAACACTTGGAAGGAGATGTTGAATCACAATTGGGAGATTTGGCGAGAGGTTATCTTCATTACCTCACTTGGGAACACAAATATAATGGTAAAACATTTCATCAAATTGTTGATGATTTTTATGATGGAAACATGGACGCGGCAATTCGTGGATTTCTCTACAAGGTGTTTCGTAAAATTCAAATGGAAAGTTTGGCAATGGCAAAGGTGCTTAAATGGGTATTGGAAAAGGAAATTCTTCTTTATCCAGATGAATCATCTCGGTTGCTTTTCAAGATTAAACAGATTTATATGACGAATACGTATGAAGATGTGAAGGAGCTGATTGGATTGGGTGATTTTGTTTTGAAATGAATGATTTTCTGTAATTTAATCATCGTCTTTTTTATTGTAATTATAATTTATAATGTATATTTTCAGTTACCAAAAATACATACAAATATAAAAAATTGAAATCTTTTTTACAAATATGAGTAAATCAATTATACAAAGCGAACAATGAACATCAATTACGACATTGAAAATTACGGAGAAATTGAATACTGGGGGCTTCATACGCGTCAAGAAGTGCAAGACGCAGTTTGGGTGTTTGGAAAAGAATATTTACACTATGCCACATGGGAAAAGAAATTTCAATTTAGGCCAGAACTACCTGACTATCCGCTCAAGACTTTTCAAGAAATTTTACAAGACGAATACGATGGAGATTTGGAGGAAGCAATGAACGAGTTTTTGATTCCTGAATTTTATCACACTAGTCTTCAAGACATGGTGAGGTGGAAGCAAGAAACCGGAAATGGAGCTCCGTGCAACAAGGAAGTGTTGAACATTATGAAATGGTTTGTTGTGAATTACAGTGTGGACGATTTGAAAGAATTGCTGGAACTTGAGCCTTGTTTGAAATGAATGATTTTCTGTAATTTAATCATCACCTTTTTTTATTGAATTAATCTTATTGAATTAATGTATATATGTTCAGTTATTGAAATATACATACAAATATAAAAAATTGAAATTTTTTCATAAATATGAGTAAAATCAATTATACAAAGCGAAACAATGAACATGAACATTATTGGCAATTACAGAGAAATTGACAATTACGGAGAAATTGAATACTGGGGCGCTCATGTACATCCTAATGTGCGAGACGAACTCTTGGTGTTTGGGAAAGAATATTTACGCTATGCCACATGGGAAAAGAAGCATCAATATATGCTTATACAACCGCTCAAGACTTTTCAAGAAATTTTACAAGATGAATTTGATGGAGATTTGGACGAAGCAATGAATGAGTTTTTGATTCCTGAATTTTACAGAACCACTCTTCAAGACATGGTGGATTGGGCACACGAATCAGGCATCGTAGGCGATTGTGACAGGGAATTGTTGAACGTGATGAAATGGTTTGTTATGAATTGCAATTTGGATGAATTGAAAGAACTGCTGGAACTTGAGATGCCTTGTTTGAAATAATTTTGTAATTTAAAATTGAAATCATTTTTTTACTGAAAATAAAATTCATTATCTATAAAATGAATGAAATGATTGCTCTCTCAATTGCAAAAACATTTATGGCGTGGACTTTTAAGAAAATGAATGAAAAAGCAAGTTATTGGGGATTTGATTGTAATCATTTTCATAACGATGCCAAAACATTTCAAGATATTTGTGACGAATATTATAATGGCGATGTAGATGAATGTGTAGATAAATTTTTTAGAAATATTATGAATGATAAAAATTGGTGTACAACATGGTTATATGAAATGGGTTTTACAATGGCATTTGAAAATCCTATTGATGATGTAAAATATATATGTAATACATTATCTAAATACTTAGATGAATGTTCATTAAATGATTTAAGAGAAGTATTGGATTTGAACAATTTCTTGAAATAAATTAAACATAAAGACAATCAATAATTATGATTCTTGAAATATTAGGTATAATTCATATACTTCATTTTCCGTTATTAATTGTTTATCCATTTATAATAATAAATCAAATACATGATATATATTATATTACTTATTTCTTTTTTATCTGTTTCTCATATACATTTATAAATGGCGAATGTCCAATTTCATTTGTTTCCAAAATAATAAAAAGAAATTTTCCTAAAAACATTTGTGAAAATGAAAGAAATTTTCCTAAAAACATTTGTGAAAATGAAAGAAATTTTCCAGAAATGGCATCTATTCTACCAACTCATTTATATCCCTATATTTATTATTATTTTGTAATAACTACAAAAATATATTTATTTTCATTATTTCTTGTCATATATAGAAATAAATTATATCATATTGTTTTCTTTCCATTTTGTACTTTATTTATTTATTTTCTTTTTATCACTAAAATAATAACTATTCGTTTCTTAAAATTCTTTATTCTAGTTCAACAATTTACAAAATTTACATTATTATTTACAATTTATTTTTTATTAGAAAATCAATGTTATTTACCATTTCATTCACATCTAAGACATTAATTCATTTCATTTGTATAAAAATTGAAATGAATTCATAATAAATCAATAATCACAATTAGACAACACAATGGAACATTTTGACAACTTTATTAGAGATACCTACGAGAAAATGAGTCATCCTCATTGGGGCGTCTTTGAAGAACAAACAAGAGTCAACCATTTGACTTTTCAAGAAATATGTATACAACAATTTGAAGGTGATTTGGATGAAGCTTTGGATAAATATTTCAGAAACGAATTGGAAACATGGTATTGGTTCTCTGATTTCTTTGAAACAAGTGAAGGCATTTTGAATATGGATGATGATGAATTTGATACATATTTGGAAAAATTATCAGTTGAAGATTTAAAAGATATTTTGGGATTAAATGAATATTTTCTTAAATAATTAAAATTGAAACAATAATAATTCAATAATCATATATTATTCAACAAATATGAACGCAATTACTGACGAAGAAATGAATGAATTAGTGAAAACTTTTATATTCTATTTTACATGGGAAAATGATTTTGAAATCATTACTTTTACAAGAACACGATTTTATAGACGTTTCCATCGTTCACATAAAACATTTCAACAATTGATTGATGAAGATTATCACGGATATATTGATTTGGCTATACAAGGACATCTTATAGAAGCATTACAGAAAATTAATTATTATAAATTTATTGTCAAAATAATTCAATTAAGAGAAACAGAATTAATATTAAATAATATAGAACGCTTAAATCATACAGAACGCATACGATTATTTACTATTATGAAAAATATAATTAACACTTCCACCGTAGATGACATTCATGAAATAATTAAAATGGGAGATGTTCGTGATTTTGGAATGGTTACCATTGATATTAAATAATTAAATCAAAAGATTATATATCAACGATTAAATATACAATGATTGATTAGATACTATATATTTTTGGATTTTAATTATTAATATTTTTATTTTTTCCATCAAAGAAAAATCATTTATGAGTTCACATGCATTTAGTATTTCATTGCAAATGGCAATTATTTTCAACATTGCTTTCACAAATTCTCCCAAAAATAAATCTTTTTCTTCCAACAATAAATGTAATACATATTTACATTCTTCCACATTTGTGGCGTCCATCCATTTCTCTACATAATTCATTAAATCATAATGTATCTCATATACTTCTCCTGTATCTATATAATTATTATTTTCAAATAATAAATATTTATTTGATGACATTTCAATCCAATTCATTATTTCATTTATTGAATTTATATTTGGTCTTTGAATACATCTTTTTTCTTCTAGAGAAATATGTATATTCGTATAACAAGACAACACCATTGCAATATCATTTACCGACAATGAATCCAATTTATAAACAAGTTCAGTAAATATCAAACATGGAACTTCTTTAAAGCATTTGGCAATCTCACCTTTTTGTGATGACAACCCATCTACAAAATATCCTTCATTTATTAAAAAATCTTTTACTTTATTTATTTTATTATAGAGAAAAGTTTGATTCATTTCATACTCTTTTTTCATATTCTCTACTTCTTCATCTATTTTATTCATTTTTATATATATCTTTACATCTTCATCTATTGAATAATACTTTTCTTTCAAAAAAGAAATCATTCTTACATCTTCTTTTTTCTTTTTCATCAATGAAATTAAATTAATATATTTATTCATATCTTCTAATGGCGTTTTTAAATATTGTAGAGAATGAAAAATCCTTTCTTTTTCTTTTTCTTTCTCTACTATTTCCATTTTTAATCCATGATGATAATTATCCATTTCTTTTTGAATTAAACTTTTTTCTAGAGAAAAAGAAATATTAGAAAATAATAAATGATATGATATTTTATAATGACTATTTAATTTTTGTGGATATCCATTCATCATATTTTTATAATCGGCAATATTTACTTCTGTTTTAAATAAATTATTCAAATGAATCACATATCCTTTTGTATCCAATCCTCTTCTTCCAGCTCTTCCAGATGCCTGATTATATTCATATCCATACAATAACCGAAAATCTCTTCCATCAAATTTATTTATATCTGTAAATATAGTTGTTTTAATTGGCATGTTTAATCCACAAGAAAATGTTTCTGTACAAAACAACATTTTTATATATCCTTGAACAAATAATATCTCTACTACTTCTTTCAAAATAGGTAATGTTCCACTATGATGAGTTGCAATTCCTTTTTCAAGTAGAGAAATCATGGAAATATATTCTGGAAGTCCTATAAACTCATCATAATTAGGTAATTTTTCTCTCAACAACTGCTCACATTTATTTTTAATTATATATGGCGTTTTAGAATCATCTTCTAATAATGGTACCGTTATTTCTCTTGCCGCTATTTCCAATTGTTTTCTAGATAAAATAAAACATGCACACGGTAACATGTTATTCTCAAATAAATATTTACACACATTATTCAAAACAAAATGTCTTTTTAGAAAACAACCTTTTTGAGAAACAAGTTTTAACACTTTGGATATTTTTCTATAATTTTTTTCATTAAATAGAGAATTATTTTCTTTTAATAAAATTGGTTTATTTATTACTTCTCTTATTTCTTTTTCCAAATTATTATTTACTATATTTTGTTCCTTAGAAGAATTCTTATCCTTTAACTTTTTAAAAAATCCTTCATTACATGTAATAAATGAATAATGAAATAATGGAACTGCTCTCTCTTTTAAAGAAATTAAATATACTTCTTTACAATTATGAATATTCTCTACCCATTGTGCAAAATGTTCTGGTTTATCTAATGTTGCCGACAACATCACATTTTGAACGTGAGATGGTAACAACATGAAAATATTTTCCCAAACATGACCTCTATCTTGCAATCCAATACTATGGACTTCATCATGTATAACACACGCCAATTCATTTTGATAATCCATCTCAAATGTAGAGAAACTTTTATCTTTTTGTAAAAGAGAATTTTGTAATATTTCGGCAGTCATTATTAATACATCTGCATTTGGATTTAGTTTAATATCTCCTGTCAATAATCCAAATTGAATATGTGGATATTTTTCTTTAAAATCATAATATTTTTGATTTGACAACGCTTTAATTGGACTTGTATAAATGACCTTTTTTCCTTTATTAAAAAAATATTGGATTGCAAACTCAGCAGGTAATGTTTTTCCATTTCCTGTAGGAACACATATCAATACATGTTTATCTTGTATAATTCCTTCTATTGCATATTTTTGAAAAGAACTTAATGGAAAAGAAAACATGTCTACATTTAATTCTTTTTCATATTTATCACCACATATAAATACCATTTTTATAATAATATTATTAATTTTATATTATTATAATTTACAATTATACATCATCAAATGAAATTGTTACTGGATATTTTAAATAACAATAATTATTCCATCTCGTTCCATAATTATTTAATTCACACCAATCAAATAAATATTTCGTTTTATCAGGTATATAATGAGGAAATGGTTTCCACAATTTATATTTAAAATGAATAATTAAATTCATAATTGTCATTTCATTTGTTTTACATAATGGATATTTATACATATATTCAATCATTTCTTCTTTTTTTATTACATTTAATATTTTTGTATCATACATCCAAATACAATTTAAAAAATATTGAGAATTTAATATTTCTTTTCCAAATTCATTTGTTAAATTATCAACTAATTGTGTATCTCTACAACTTATTTGAGAAGAAAATATTTTATTTGGATTTTCATTTACACCTGCATCATTTGGTGCCATAAATACATGATTACAATCCAAGTTTAATAAATATTCAACAGAATCTAATATTCTTAATCCTGCATCCAAGAAAATAACTTTGTCCCAATTCAAAAAATAAGTATCAAAAACATGTAATTTTTCCCATTGATTTAATTTATTAAATTCTCGTTGGTCACTATCTTCAAATGGCGTTTTTATCAAATTTATTAATTTATGTTTATTTATTTCTTGAAAAGAAACTTCTATTATATTATACAACTTTTTGAAATTATCAGGAATATTAAAATTCACACTTATCACTACTACATCACCTATCCATTTACCAATACTTTTTAAATCTAAAATCGTTTTTTTACATTTATTAAAATAATTTTCATCTGTCAATAATACAAACACTATTTTTTCTTCCATATTTAATTTTTAATCATTTTTTTAACTCGTTATATTTTATTCATAAAATAAAAAATTGAAATGAATTTATATCAATACAAAAATGTATCAAAAGCGCCACATTCAAATGACTGAATCAATTCTTCCAAGCTTTTTCGTGCCATACATCTTGACAAATGTCACTGATGAAAAAATCAAACACGTCTTTGAAATTTCATACGGAATTGGAAAAGTGAAATTTATTGACCGAGTATTGAAAGAAGACCTTCACGGACATCATTATTACAGCATCTATGTGTTCTTTGAATCGTTCAATTTTGACGACAGAACAATACGATTATTGGAGCATTCGCAAATCAAGGAAAACCCACCAAGATTCTACTACGATTACGGAGAACCTGGATACTGGAAAATATTACTAAACACTATTGAACGAAAACATGACGCTCCATCCAAAAAGATTCAACTCAATGACAACGAGACAAGACCAATCAACTATTCACACCTACACGCGGCTCCTTGTCTTTCTAACGTGACAGAAAGAAAAAAGAAAACAAACGATTTGGTCTTTGTTCCAAGATGTCTTACAAACAAGACAAAACCTGTGAAAGAAATTGTTCCTCAATCAAGACTTTTGGAAGAATTAGAGAAAAAAGCAAGTGAAGAAGAATCGTTGAAATAATTTGTTTTGATATGTTTGAATTTCATTTTGTTGTAAATTAATTATTTTTTATATTGTATTTATATAATGAAAAAAAGTATTTTATTGTTATTTTATATTTTACTCATTATTTTTATTGGATTTCTATTCTATTCTTTTTTTTTTAAAGAAATCATAGAAGGTATAAAAGAAGTTGAAGGATTCTCTGTAGATTCCATCACATCTTCTGCAACATCAGCAGTTTCTTCTGTTTCCTCATCTGTAGGATATTATGATTATTTAAGTAGATTACCTGATGATAATGAATGGTCCTCATCTACGAAAAAAGCATTGTTAGACTATATGAATTCCAATTTAATATCTAGTCAACCAAATGCAACACCAATGAAACAAGACGCAAGTGAATTTGTTACTTTTTTAAAAAAATATCAACCTTTTGCAACCGATGACGAAGTAACATATTATATAAATAATGATAAATGGCCATGGGATGGATACGTAAATGATTATATAAAAAATACATCCATTCCACAGTTAAAAAAAATTGGATGGAATGACGACCAAATAGATGAACTATTTAAAAATAGTCAAAAAACCTCAACTAATCGTCAAGTATATTTGACTCTTATAATGCCTGGAACAGTCCCTCAAGTTGCAATCGTTACCAAATTAAACCAATCTGGATTTTCTCCTAGACAAGGTGTTAATTTAGAATGTGTTTTTTTAAGAAAAGGAGAACAAACACAACCTGATGGAAAAACAAAAATTGATATTGAAAAAGAAGGGAAATATTTAAGTGTAAATGGAACCTATGTATTAGATAATGAGGCATGGAGTACTTATATACCTGGATTCGTATTTCAGTCAAAACCTTGTAACGTTTGTGATATAATAAATTATGCCGATCCAAAAAATAAATGTCTATTTACAATTGAAACTTCAGAAGCATTTAAAAAATACATGGGAGATAATTCCTTGACTAGTTCTACTAGTTCTATTACAAGTGGTTCATCAAATTCAATGGGAGGATTTGGTTTTGGTGGTGGTGATGATGAGAAAAAGGACGATAAAAAGGATGATAAAAAGAGTAGTAGTTTTGGAGGATTTGGATTCGGTGGTGGGGATGACGAAGAAGATACTGATAAAAAGAAAAAAGATGATAAAAAGGATGATAAAAAAGATGATAAAAAGAGTAGTAGTTGGTTTTAAATTATGAATTGTAATATTATAGTAATAGTTATTATTTAATAATTTCTCCAAGTTATTGCCGAAATATCATCATACTCACCATTAAATGATAAAGGAGCCATTACTTTAGAATAATCTTTGATATGCCAATGATAACTCCAATCACATTTTTTCCATCTTTGTTCTACCTTCTCTACTAATTCAGTTGCATTCATTGTCAATATATCAATATGGTCTTTTTGTATATCTTCCAAATCAGTTGGGGTCAGTTCAGGAGTCGTTTTCACATTTTTTTCTAACAATAACATATCAAATAAACCATCCGAACCCATCACAATATGCATTAAATCATTTTCTTCAAAATATTCAACATGACGTTCTGGTTCATACCCAGTTATATTTCCGTGACCTAAACATTGTGTCATTGCCAAGTGATGTAATCTGGGATTATAATCTGTACCAAAATAATTATATTGTGATTTTATTGCCTGCATCTCATTTGAATTTCTAATTAATGGAATATAATCGGTTGGTTTTTTCATACCGTGATAAGAAGGAACTGTTTTCAAACGTTCTTTTTCTCTTGGATTGTTATGGGTATGCTTTTCATTTGTAAAAGATAATTCACCATTTTTATGAATTAATATAACAGAATCACCAACAGAAATAACTTCTATACGATTAATAAATGCTCTCATTATGATTAAAGTTGAACCACCTTGTAGATAATTAATTGTCATCAATATAGAATAAATTTGTTCCCATACATCATCACAAGAAACAATATATGTCCAATCTAATCCTTTCATATATGAGATAAATTCATCCGAACCATGTCCATCCATTATAATACCATAATCAAAATGTTCTCCTCTCAAATTACTATTCCCCATAAAGGCCACATCTTGATTTTTGCACAATCCACGAACACACGCGTCCATTGAAATTTTATCTTGAAATGACGACATTTTGATTTTGCTTGGTTGTTTGTTAATCATTATTTATCATTAAATAATGATTTCAATTTTATATATTAGAAATATATAGTTTGGGTTTTGTATTTTTTTTTATTAAAATATTTTTTTTTATATTTAAATTACGAATAACATTTGAGTGAATAATATTTGAATGAATTATATATTCATTTTTTTTAATATCAGTATATCCATTTTTTATTTTATTTAATAAAATAAACCTTTTTCGGTTACATAAACGACAACAACAACCTTCATCAATATAATGTTTATTTTGAATATTGAAATAATATTGATTTTCTCTACTTATAGAATAATATAATTGATATTCTTCTTTACTAAAAGAAGTAAAAACACTTGTTAATTTAATTGACCATTTTTTTAAATAACCCATCTTTTCTTCTTGAGAAAGATATTTCATTTGTTCATTATTTAATTCATTATAATAATTATTTGGTAGTTTATATTCTGTCATAAACAATTTTAATAAATTAGAATATGGTTTGGAAGAAGATTCGTAATCTTTTACAATATAAATATTAAATCCTAATAATTCCAATAAAATTTTAGACCACAATTGTGAATCTTGTAATCTTATTTTAATATATTTTATTCCATTTACATATTGACAAATGTATTTTTTATCAAAATCAAAATTATTTATCATGGGTAAATTATATACTTCACGAAAATAATCTGTATTACATAAAAATGGATATAATTTATTAAATCGTTCAATGATTACATTCACATTATATTTATTTATATTTTCTTCTTTATTGTTAAAATGAAAAGATATATTTTCAAAAAAAGTAGAGATTTTATGTTCTATTGGTGTTCTATATATATCAATAACTGCCACATTTTTTCCTAATGATTTATTATAATTTATTATCTCATTTATAGTTATATTTTTTATATCACATAATACAAACAACATTTCTTCACTATGAATATGAAGTATTGTCATTTTATTTACACATGATAATCGTAATGAAGTAACTAATGTAGTTGAACCTACCTTAGGAGGACAATATATAAAAACAAGATTTTTATTTTTTTCTATTGTTAAATCATCGGATAATCCTAATTTTTTATTTACTTCTTTTAACATGTTATTTTCAATATAATTCATTGTATATCTAAAGATAAGAATTATGTTTAGATATCGTATTATGTAAATAATAAACGATATAAATTATGTTGTATTTGAGGTAATAATATAGATGACATTATTTCTTCATCTTCAGCATTAACTTTAACAAACCCAAATATTGTATATGTATCTGGTTTACCAGATGAGTTCCCTAACCGAATAATAAATAATCTATTATCTTGTGAAAAATCCAACATCATATATAATATTAGTAATTTTCCCATATTTCTATATTCTCTACTTCCATTTATCCATGCAAGATAACAATACCAACAAGGTATTGATGTTAGTTGTTTTAACACTTTGAATGATTTTCTTTGTTTTGTAGGCAATTTAACAATGTAGTCATCATCATCTTTTTCACTTACAAATACTTGTAAATTTCCATTCACAGATGCAGGTTCAGGTTCTGTTGTAGGTACAGTTTTTACTATTTCTAATATATTATAAGTTATAAACATTTTTTCATGATCTTCTAAATATTGTTCTTTTTTTTCAATCATCAAATTTTTATCTTTTAAAAAATCTCTAATATTTTCTAAAGTAATATAGCTTTCCATATACTATAATATATTATATGGAAATATTATGATGTTAGCTTTACTGATGTTGGCGTTTTGTAAGTTCTTTCTTTTTTGTGAAAGGAAGAAGGAGAGTGATGAAAGAGAAGTTTGCCTTGTTTGATGCCGGTGACGTGTTGTGCCGATAAAGGATGTTTAATATTATTGATATCGTGTTTCAAAATAAATTCAACATAT
>Ga0214923_10003452_pt1 | contig 19813 bp, 15 predicted proteins | sample LL1510_MetaG_FD_177993 | JGI IMG/M metagenome (GOLD analysis project Ga0214923, IMG submission 177993) | Freshwater microbial communities from Lake Lanier, Atlanta, Georgia, United States - LL-1510 | ecosystem: Environmental > Aquatic > Freshwater > Lake | place: USA: Georgia | collected...
CGTCCCAGACTTTCACCATTCCACCAGGTGTGTCTTCGGTGGAAGTGAAGGCGTGGGGTGGAGGCGGCTGTATCTTTGATGAAACGCCAGCCTATGCAGCTTCGAATAACTCGGAATTTGGTGGTGCAGGTGGATTCTCTTCAGCAAGAATTTCTGTCACCCCAGGTGAGATTTTGCGCATCGATGTCGCTGGGGGCGGCCGTGGAACTGGAAATGGTGGATGGCCCAACGGGGGAAATTACTACAACGGTGGATGTCCGGCAGGTGGTTCATCCAATGTCTATTCCGTTTCAAATGCGCAGAACACTGTGTTGATTGTCGCCGGAGGCGGTGGTGGTGGTGGCTGGTATACAGGCAATCAAACCAACGGCGCACCGGGCGGTGGTTTAACTGCGTTTAGCTCTCAATCAAAAGGCGGCGGAGCAGGCGGCGAAGGTGGTTCGCAAACGCAAGGCGGACAACTTGGAAACGGAAAAGGTGGATATCTCCGCGGTGGCACTGGAAACGGAAATGGTGGAACCGGTGGGCCCGGTGCAGGTGGTGGTGGATTTTTTGGTGGCGCATCAGGCTCAGGTGGATTTGGCAGCTATAACACGGGTGGTGGTGGCGGAAGCTGTTTTGTTGGTTTCCCACAAGGTTCAACAGCTGTTGCGAGCGATACAACTCCGCCCGCAGCTGGAACTGTTTCGCTGAAACCTACGGGCAGTTTCAACAATCCAAATGATTATATTGAGACCGAAACGTCGGTGCGCATGAATGGAACCCGTTCATTCAGCGCTGCTCAGTGTCTGACGGGTCTTGGACGTATTCCGCCGAAAATGGATGATTCCGACTATCTGGCCGGAGTGGCTGTTGGCGGAGATTTGAATACAAATTTTGTTCAGCATTCACCGGGTGTGAAAACTGGCGGTGGTGGTCATGGTCGTGTCGTCATTCGTTATTCAGTTCCTGTGAGTCAGGCAGTGACTTCAACAGCGGCGTCGGCGAGTGAAGGAATGTTGTACAGGTCGACAGCACTTCTCAGCACGAAGGAACAGATCCTTGCCAACGCAACTCCCATTCAAGGTGGGGCCGCGTTTTCCGCAGGCGAATATCTTTACGTTATTCCTCCGGCAGCAGCGCAAAGTGGAGCTGCAGTTTTTGATTTAGACGGCACTGGCGGCGCGAATTTCTTGCCGTGGTGGCGCGACGGAAGCAATTGGGTGACCAACGGCAACAGCTATGGTTGGACCTGGGAATTTAACAAATTCACTTATCAAGCCACTTCAAATGCGACGAGTTATAAGCTTGGTTTGGACAAAGATTTTTATCTCATTTCTAAAGTGGGAAGCCCAGAGGGTGGTCTTTCTGCAGCAGGCACTGCGCCTCGCGTTGTTCGCTACACAAGCAGTTCGGCTTCTGCTCCAACAACAGTTGCAAACGTTGCAGCAAGTGGATGTGCGGCCGATGAGGGAAGCGTGAATGGACTCGGCTGTTTGTTCAAAGATGGCAACCGCTACCTGATTGGTGTCATTAGTCAGAATTCTATCAATCCAGCACAAGTCAGTGGTTCTGTGCGTCCAGATCAAGTTTCAAAAGTGATTGATGATGCGCGTTGGATGGTGATTTGGAATGCAGCCGACAATACAAGCAACGGCAATTGGCGTTTGGTTGCGCAAATGGAAACTTCAGCGAACGCTTGGGAAATTAACACTGAACCGCCTGCAAATAACATCTATTTAATGAAGAATGCGAACCGTTTGCCGCTTGTAAAATCTCTGTCTGCACCCGTCTTAACTGCGTACGTGTACTCGCTCTTCCATCATGAGGACGACGGTGCAACTTGGATGGGAGGTGATTATTCTGGAATTATTTACGGCGGCCCTAATGGGTATTCAACCTTTGGTTGGTACAATCAGGCCAGAACAAACAACTTCTTTAATTCCCCATACAACTACGCTTCAAGTCGGATGAGGCTGTGGATTTATCCTCCGGCAAGTGCAACTTCCACAGCACTTCCACCCGCACGTAAATCCACGTTTAGCTACACAGGCGCGGTGCAAACCTGGACAGCCCAACGCGCAGCTTCGGCCACCAATCCGATCATTATCAAGCTGTGGGGCGCAGGTGGTGCGACTGTTGGGGCCGCCGGTGGTGGCGGTGGCTATGCACAAATTTCAGTGACCTCTGGAATCAACGCGGGCGAGAGTCTGCAGGTTTACGTGGGTGGAGCTGGACTACCGGGTTCTGCAAGCAGATCCGCAGGTGGCGGCGGAGGCGCTTCGGCAGTCATGAAAGGAACAAATATTCTTGCCGTGGCGGCAGGCGGAGGCGGTTCGCATGCTGTTGGTGGCTCTGGCTACGGCGGCGCCGGTGGTGGATCCTCAGGAGAGCAAGGTGGTCCTGACGGATGTGCTGGTGGCTCTGGAGGAGCGGGCGCGAGTGGATCAGCACAAGGCAGCGGTGGAACTTCGAATCGTGGCTATTCAAATGGTCAATCTGGTCAGAATGGCGCAGGCGGCGATGGTGGTTCGGGTGCGGGTGGGTCGACCCAATCGGGCACAGGTGGTTGGGGCTGGCGCAATGGTGGCAACGCAGGAACGGTGCCAGGAGATGGCGGCGGTGGTGGCGGTGGCGGCGGCTACGCAGGCGGCGGCGGTGGTGGTGGTGGCTGCTGGGGATTGGGTGGCGGTGGTGGTTCATCGTACGCAAATTCATCCTTCGGTTCGGGCACTTTAACTGGAGGCTCGCGTTCAAGTGCAGGTCATGCAAGTGATGCCGACAACTCTGGCGCTGGTGCGGCCGCTGCTGCAGGTCGCGTTGTGATCAGCGACTAAAGAGTCAGTAAGAAACAGGTTGCGAAATTGAACCTGGGCTGTGGCCTGGGTTTTCTTTTTAAAGAAGTTACTATTTAATTGGCCAGCAAACCAATAAAAATTGATGTTTTGATGATATTTTTTTCTTGGCTTTTCACAGTTGCACAGATAGCTAACCGGTCAGCACAAGCTTTTCGCAAATCGCGAATTGCGAATGAGGTGTGAATTTCATCGACAACCGAGGTTGCGACCATGGCGCGTTTTTTGAATGGCATTTCCTGTTTTATTTCTGGTTCGGCGGTTTTCTTCACCGGATGTTCCAATCAAATGAATGACAACTCTTTTCAATTGATGTCACATACGACGCAGAATGTTACCTTGACTTCTGCCAGCGAGCCGGTTTCGTTCAATGCTGAGTCAGGCAACTGTGCAACCAATCTTCCTACGGCCATGATCAATAACGATTACTGCTTCAACGAAATTCCTGTTGCTCAAGTTCAGATCAACGCTAGTTCTTCGGAACTTTTTTCAGTGTGCGTTGCCACGCATCTCGTGGGTGCAGCTCAAAACGCGGCTGTGTTGGTTGTCAGTGATCGTGGAGCAATTGAAGGCGAAGGCTTCAGCAATGGCGATTCAGAAGTTCTTGCCACTTTTTCTGGTGCTGGCCGCTACAAAATTTTCGTCGGCTTCCCGCAGAATTCAGGTGTGCAAAAGGTTAAAGTTCTTGCCGGCCGAACAACCTCGTTTCAAGTCGCTTCGCCTGCGTGTTCTCTGCGCTAATCCATTGTGATTCAATTGTTTTGAAATAAAAAAAAGAGGAGGGCTTCAGTTGCTGACACCCTCCTCTTTTTGCGTTGAGATACTGACCTCAGAGTTTGCAGGTACCTTCGATCTGCCCCAGGTTGCCAAGAAATTCTCCTGACGGAAGTTTATGAGCTATTTTCGCAGAAAGAATTTCACCAGGTTGGGTTGGGTCGATCCAAATTGCCAACGAGCCCAAATTCGAATCGCTTGCAAATTTGATTCCAGCACCTGCATCCGACTTCAATTGTTCCTCAAGAATGGTGTCACCAAGCAAACGCAGTGCTCCGTTTTTCTCAAGCACGTAAACAGAAACATCCAAAGCTCGCTTCGTGCTTGAAGTCAGTCGCGGTGTTGCTTGGTAGCTGAGTTTCTCGCCCTTGATATCAGCGGTGAAGGTGCACCCATCAGAATAAATAGCTCGGCTTCGTGCTTTCGATTCCATTGCGGAAAAATCGGAGAAAGTAAATTCGCCCATTTGCTTCTGCACGTCAGCAAAGCCAGAATTTGATTTACCTTCACTGCAGGCTGAAACGGCAGCAGCGGCGGCAACGGAGGCTGCTGCGACGAGCAAAAGTCGTTGGCATGGGAGGCGCATAAATTCTCCAATTATTTTCGGTTCTCTCAACAACACCAGAGTGTGGAAAGCGGTGCCTACGCAGGACAAGTTGTGTGTGCAAGGGTAAAATAATAAAAACCCGTATTTATTGATAAAATAGCGATTCGATGGCGGAAAAAGACGGTTTCAACAATGCTCTTATTCTCAGAGCTTCAGGAGCCTGCACGCAGGGAAGCTGCATTCGGATGACTCAATCTTGTGACAGGAGTGGTTCTTCTCCTTGCCAGTGTGTTTGCCGGATTTTTATGGGATTCTTTTGGCTCAGCATTTACATTTTATTATGGCGCGTTATTTTGCCTTATCTCAATTGTTTTTGTTCTGCGGAGTCGGTGATGTCTGGTTCTCTTAGTTTTCCTCCGTTGAAAAATGTTCTTATTGCCGGAGGCACGCACGGCAATGAATACACCGGTGCCTTTCTTGCTCGTAAATGGATAGCAAATCCAGAGCCGCTTCAGCGTTCAACTTTGAACGCTCATGCATTGTTTGCAAATCCGCAGGCTTTTCAGAGATGCAAACGCTACATCGACAGAGACCTGAATAGAAGTTTCAACCCAAGTGGTGTGATCGGTGATCCTGATGCTTTGGAACTCTATCGTGCGAAAGAGATTCAATCTGAACTCACTCAGCTTTGCGACGGCGGTTTGCCAGATGTTATTTTCGATTTGCACAGCACCACTGCGAATATGGGAATGAGTCTTGTTTTAACCAATCGCGATGCCTTTAATGTGTTGTTGCTCGCTCATCTGCGCTCTCGCTTTGAAGATGTGAATGCTTATCTTTGGGAAGAGCCAGCCTCGCGCCCCGGATTCTTGAATTCACTCAGCCGCAACGGATTTGCGATTGAAGTTGGGCCCGTTGCCAATGGAGTGCTCAGTGCGGAATGGGTACAAAAGACAGAAGCTTTGGTGCACGCGTGTCTTGATTTTGTTGAAAGTTGGAATCAATCGCAGCGTCCCGCATTGGTGGGCGAAGTTCCACTGTATGTCTTTCAAAAGCACGTCGATTACCCACGAGCAGCCGACGGGTTGCCAGCAGCGATGATCCATCCCAGTTTGCAGAACACTGATTTCAAAATGTTAAAAAATGGAGATCCAGTTTTTCTCGATTTCGAGGGTCGCGTTGAAACCTGGAAGGGTGGCGATGTTTGGCCGGTGTTTATCAACGAAGCTGCATATTATGAAAAGGGAATTGCCTTTACGACAGCAGAAAAAGTGAATATTTCTATAAATAATCTGCAAGCACCCTGGAACTGAGCTGCCGCTGTCGCGGCGCTCTGCTTTTCCTCAGGCAAGAGTTGTTCTTCAATGAGTCGTCTTTCAATTCTGACTTTACTTCATCAAAGGGGTTGCTGCATTTGCCTCTTTGATCCCAAGGCGTTGCAAAGAGCGTTCAAATTGAAGAGCTCTTTCAAATCCGTCCGGATGCGAATCAAAGGGATCATACCTCCCATTTCCAATGGCTTTGAAAAACTTCGCTATTTCAAAAGGGTTAATGTCTGCCGGATATCTTTTTCTGCCGAACAATTGAATTGCATAATTGTCTGCGGAATATTCGTAGGTGCGGGAGTTCGCGCCAAGGGCTCTTTGGCAGCTTTCAAGACGCACTTGGTATTCAACAGATTCTGGCTGCAGTGATTGTGTCCGGTTCAAACATTCCGCAACCACGCGTTGGCGAGAAGCTTTGAGATTTCCGAATCCTGCTTTTTGCATGTCGACAATGTGGCCAAATTCATGAGCAAGAACGCCAGAGAGCAATGAAGGTGCATCTATCCCCTGCATCCTCGCATTTGCAGCAAGACCATCATAAACAACAACAACTGGAATGTTGCTATCAGTGACTGTTGCAAAAGCATTCACAGTGGACGTCGGCACCCGATAGAAGCGCACAGCACTGAGCTCGTTCGCAGTCATGCCAATCTTCAAGAGAAGTGTTGGCGTTTCGGTATCGACCATCGCCCAGCTGGGAACCCCTTTATTGCAATAAACCACACGTCCATCAGGCAATGGCATGGCAAGTTGGTCGTCGATGGTCATTGTTTGCATTGTTCCTTTGTCGTGCAGGCGTATGCCGCAGGCTCCGTTTGGAAGTTGTGGAGACATGGGTGCTTGTTCACTTCCAGCAGCAGATTTCTCTGTAGCTGGCAATGCCAGAGCTTCACTTGCAATTCGCTCGACCCGACGCGAGTAGAGCTCGGGTGATAGGTCAATCACAAGAGCCGAATTCAGCAACATTTCTTCTGCACTCAGAGATGATGTTGCAGACATGACGCCTGCATCATTGGGTGATTCTGGAACTGATGAATTGATGTGGCATGAACTGCCAATCAGCGCAAAGGAAGCGACTGCGAGATAAGTAAATGAGTTATGCATGAGCGCCCTCTCCTTTCTCAATCACCGAATCATTATCGGAGGATTCGTAGTTTCGGATAAATAGAATTTTTAAGTAGCTAAGATGAATTGTTTATTTATGAAAAGAAAGTGAGCTTGAGGGTTTCTCGGGTCTGTGCTTTAAGAGGCCGCCCACACGGAGATGAACTGAAATGCAGCACACCAATAAGAACCTAAAAGGCTTAAGCTTTTGGCTTTACTTGGTCAGTCTCTTCTGCGTCGTGCAACCAGCTCAGGCAACACCAACTTCATACACACCTGAAATAGTTCGAAACATCGATGAACTTCAGGGTTTCAATGAGCTTGTCCCTTACGTTCTTCCATCGCCGCAGCAAGAAGATGCCGGCAGTTGTTTGTATATGTCGCTGACGGGAATTGCTGAATGGTGGTTGGCAAGACTCAATCCAGCTGTCTCGCGTCGGCCCAATGGGCCGTTGGATCTCTCCGAGCGGCACCTCATCAATATATCTGAAAATAAAAAATATCAGAAAAATGTGCAGAATTGGCGCACAGATAGTATTGAAATTCTCAATTCTGTTGGCCGTGGTATTCGCAATGTCGACTATCCTTTTGCAAAGGGGTGGTACCGCGAGGATTCCAAAGGCGATATTTTTCCGGCGCTTCCGAATCAGAAAGACAGTCAGTACGGAGTCATCATCAATTGGTTTGATAACCTCAAAGCGGTGACATCAGGTTTTGTAGAACTTCCTCACTTTAAACGCAGCGTGCTGTTTGCAGATCAAGAACAAAACGAATGGAATGTTGGTCTGAATCCGCCAGGAATTGTTGACCGGGTTCGAACTGCGCTCATGAAAAACAAAGCACCCGTGCAGGTGATCTACAATCACGAAGGATTTTGGCACTCGGTTTTTGTGGTTGGCTTCGACGACAATCGTTCGAGCAATCATTGTGGGTTCGTTGAGAGTTCAATTCGTTATTTTGATGATCTTGCAGATGAATGGATGCAGAAAGCGAATCAGACATCCTCACAAAGTAAACGCGACGAATACCTCAAGAAAGCTAAAAGTCAGCGCGAGACACATATTAAATTGAAGCGCAGCTACGACTTAGCCGGAGGGTGCCGCGGACAAGGTGTTTTCTATGTGCGGAATTCTGAATTTACCGGCTTTGAAGGAATTTATGATTATGATCCTTCAGGTTCGGGTGAAGAACGCGCCTATGCTCCGAAAGTCATGCTTTTTGAGTACGAATGGCTCGAGCATCTGGCAAATAATGTCGTGCAAATCAGTGTGAACTCATCCCTCCTTCGCTAAATTTTGTTAATTATTTTTGAATGCTTAGGTTGCTATCCTCGCGCATTCGTTAAGTCTTTTGCGTATTTATAGATAAAAACTATCGGTCAATAAAAACAATCGACTTTGATTATAGAAAAAATAGGCGATGATTCAGGTGTAAGGAGCGGATGGCTGCTTCTTGCTGAACTCAATCTTTCGAGAGGTGATTTATGAACTTAATCAATACCAAGATAACAGATTTCAGCGTTCAGGCTTATGTGAACGATTCTTTCAAGACAGTGTCACAAGACGACTTGAAAGGAAAATGGTCAGTCTTCTTCTTTTATCCAGCCGACTTCACCTTTGTTTGCCCAACAGAATTAGGCGACATGGCCGACAACTACGAAAAGTTTCGTGCTCTGGGTGTCGAGATTTATTCAGTCAGCACAGACACTCACTTTACCCACAAGGCTTGGCACGATGCCTCCGAGACGATCAAGAAGATTAAATTCCCGATGCTCGCCGATCCAACAGCTCATCTGAGCCGTGCCTTTGGTGTGCATATTGAAGCAGAAGGTCTCGCGAACCGAGGCACTTTTGTGGTGAATCCTGATGGCCTCATCAAGATTGTTGAAGTCAACGACAACGGCATTGGCCGCAATGCTGAAGAGCTTCTCCGCAAGGTTCAAGCGGCTCAATTCGTTGCAAGCCATAAGGGTGAAGTTTGCCCTGCAAAATGGAAGCCAGGTCAAGAAACACTCAAGCCAGGTCTGAACTTGGTTGGCAAGATCTAAATCAGCCTTGCGCTGATTTAGATCCTGTTTCGAGTTGAGTCTTTTTTGCGGAGGAAGCGGTCATGTTAGGTGAAGAAATCAAAAGCCAGTTAAAAGAGTACTTTTCGAAAATCGACAAGAAACTCGAGTTTCATGTCGCTTCCTCTGCACACGCACAGCAAGCAGAGTTGCTTGAGATGCTTAATCAAGTCGCCGAATGCGGCGATTCTCTGAGTGTCATTCAGGGTTCAAACGAGGCATCGGTTCCGAGCTTCGAACTTTGGGTGGAGGGTGCGCCAAGCGGTGTTGCTTTCACAGGAATTCCAGGTGGACATGAATTCAGTTCATTGATTCTAGCTGTCTTGAATGCGGCGGGTTTGGGTCGCGTGCCAGATTCGGGACTCCAAGCAAGAATGGCACGGTTGGCCGGCAACCAGGTCCTCGTGCGCACATACGTTTCATTGAGTTGCGAAAATTGTCCGGATGTTGTCCAGGCGCTCAATCAAATCAGTTTATTTGGTAAAGGCATACGCCACAGCATGGTTGAAGGCGGGATGGTGCAGGAAGAATTGGCACGCCTGAATATTCAGGGAGTTCCGGCTGTCTTTATTGGCGACAAATTGATTCACAGCGGTCGTGGTTCGCTTTTGGATATTCTTGGAAAACTCGAACAGGAACTTGGAACGTTAGGGGAAGCGGCTCCTGTCAATGAGAATCTTGGCAAGTTCGATGTCGCTATTTTGGGAGGTGGCCCTGCTGGTGTTTCGGCGGCTATTTACAGTGCACGAAAGGGGCTCAAGACGGCCTTGGTTGCCGAAAAGATCGGTGGGCAAGTGAACGAGACAAAGGGTATCGAAAATCTGATTTCAGTTCTTTACACCGAGGGTCCACAGCTGGCGGCAGGTTTGGCCAATCACGTTCGCAGCTATCCGGTCGAACTTTTTGAGCACCGTAAATTTAGCAAAATTATTGATGGTCCAATGAAAACAATCGCGCTCGAAAGCGGAGAAAGTTTGCAGGCATCGCAGGTGATTGTTGCCACGGGAGCAAAATGGCGCACGCTCAATGTTCCAGGCGAAGCGGAGTATTTGGGACGCGGAGTTGCTTATTGTCCGCATTGCGATGGCCCTTTTTTCAAAGACAAAAAAGTTGCCGTGATTGGCGGTGGGAACTCAGGAGTTGAGGCTGCCATCGACCTTGCAGGTCTCTGTAAAAATGTTGTTCTTATTGAGTTTGCAGACAGCCTCAAGGCAGACCAAGTTCTGGTTGAAAAACTCAAGTCTCTCGCAAACGTTTCAATCATGGTGTCTTCGCGAACGGCACGAGTTCTGGGTGATGGTGCAAAGGTCAACAGTCTGGAAGTTGAAGATCGCGTGTCTGGGCAACTCAAGCTCGTCGATCTTGATGGTGTTTTTGTTCAGATAGGACTGCTGCCGAACAGTGAATGCGTCAAAGGGGTGGTTGAGCTGACGCAGTTTGGCGAGATTCAGGTGGATGGAAAAGGAAGAACCAGTGCACATGGAATTTATGCGGCTGGAGATGTGACGACGACTCCATACAAACAAATTATTATAGCCATGGGAGAAGGTGCTAAAGTTGCTCTCAGTGCATTTGAAGACAGAATGCGCGGTGAGTGAAAACATCACTCACCGCAAAGGGACGGTGCGTTATTTACCATCGATCGGGTCGCACGATGGATTCTCAATTTCTACGCTTGCGCCCGCCGAATCCACGCAGCTGAGTGAGCCCGAGTCGGCAGTACAAGTGACGTCTTTGGCTGCTGCACCTGAGGCATCGGTATTCTTAAGTACGAAACTCCCTGATTGTGGCTCGCACGATTCGCCTTCACCCTTCATCAAGAAGTTTGTGAAACTCAATATAACTTTTGAGCCATCTGCTGCAGTGCTGAGTCGAGTTCCAGAAACAATCTCCCGCGACACAACTTCTTTAGAAGAAAGGCTTCGGCGCACCTTAATGCTCATTGGATCGCCAACACTTTCTGTTGTGATAGAGCCCGATTGTTCTTGTCCGTTTTTGTCAATGAACTTGAACGAGCGAGCCATTTTTCCGGAAACCTGCTTTTCTTGGATTGACACTCCTGCTGCAGAATCTTCGCTATAGCTGACAAGACTCACCGTTCTGTCACCAAGAACGCTAAATGATCTTGAGCGTGAAATGCTGATATTCTTTGCGAGGTTTGATTGTGTCATCGTTTGCTGGCGATCACGTTCCAGGTGAACCTTTAGTGAGTAGCCCGACAAAGCGCCTTTCCAATTGATTTGTGCACGCTCACCGCTGGAGCAACTAACGGCTCCGCCCGAATTACTCCATGTGCGTGTCTCAACACTTTTACCAAGGAGCTTGTTGGAGCGGCTCACCTTTGCATTGCCTGAGGTTTTCTCGGAGGAGATCTCGGAGGTGATTGTGACAAGAGCCGACCCGTCGGCCTGTTGCACGCATGTGCGAGACAAAGACTTGATGGGGCTTGCCGAGGATGAGGAATCGAGATGACTCGCAAGGCCAAGGCCCGAGGCTCCATCGACGTCGCCACCGGCCGCTGCGCTGACAGCTTCGCTAGCAGCTTGTGCTGAAAGTTCAGCCTGTAAATCTGCTGTTTCAAGTGGAAGCGTTTTGGTTTTGTCTGTCGCACCGCATCCTGCAGCGATCATCGACACGGTGAAGCAGGTGAAGTTCAAGTGCATTTTCATGACCAACTCCTTCGAGCAAAACGCCTAAAATCAGGCAGGGTATCCTCGTCAATCGAGAAACCCTCGACCTGACTCTTCGACAGATTTTATCTGCACTTTAATTTTAAAAAAAAATCGTTCAAAAATAACAATTTAATGTTTTTCATTGGGGATTTGACATGAAATAAATTGCACATCAACTGTGCAAAAAAAAAGAGACCGGGGGATGACTTCACCCCGCCTTGTCCAAATCTGAAGGTTTACGCTCTTTTCCTCGGCGTGCCTCAGCAAAGGGGCCGCGTTCTGCGGAAGTTCCTGCTGAAACAACTTCTGGAGTGCGAGTTGCGAAATAGGAGCATGCAATTGCCATGATTCCATGCAGCCAAATATTATGGCCGTAGAGTGGCAGTAAACCAGCAAATGTGCGTGAAAAAAACAGCATTCCAAGAACCGACATTGCGCCAAAGAGACCCGCACACCAGCGAGCATAAGAGAGACTTGCATCCTGACTGCGGTAGGCCAGGAGCCCGATTATTCCAAGCAGACCATGAAAAACGTTCAGCAAAGAATTGACCGGAAAGATCGCGAAGAGTTGACCATACGCGGAGGTGATGTTCATGCGCGGAGCATCGGCTGCAGGATCAGAAACAAACCAAGGAATAAAGCTGATAATTCCGAGAAACAAAAAAAATACACCAGACCAAAGGGCAAAATTTCTAATCCGCATAGCTCGTTTCCTTTCTTGGTTGGCGATCGCGAATCCCAGAAAAAGAAAAAGCTGACAGCAGGATCGTATACCCAATGATGGGCGCTGGCGTGTGCGGAGTTGTGCAAGCAGGTAAGTTTTAAAAAGGTGAGGGGGAGAAGTTCTCGGAGCCAACAATTTCCTCGGGTTTGTTGGGCGCAGTCCAGAACAATTGCAATGCAATTTCTGTTGCCGGGCCTTGGAAATAAACAACTTTCAACTCGTGGGTTGTGGCAGTCAACTCAATCGAACCCTCTTTGCTGCTGGTTGAATGTTGACCGTCGTTGTCGATGATTTTGTTGTTGTCGATGTACAAAATCGAACCGTCGTCGGAATTTAATCGGAATGTATAGAATCCGGCAGTTTTGATCAGCAACTTTGCCCTGGCATCAATGGCAAACCATTCCGTGAGTCCGGGAATTCCAGGAAAGCCGTCGGTGAAGCTGCGGGTTGGAACATCAAACCGCGTCATACAGATCTGTGTCTTGTAGACTCCGTTCTGAAACTCTTGCGCAAGGCTTTGCGCCCCGGCACGTAATTCGTAGACTTTGGCAGTGAGCGGCTGTGTCGCACTCGCAACCCCATTCGTGAGACAAGGCTGAAAAGGTTGCTTGGCAACAGCTTCTGGCAATGCAACGGGTGCCACGGGTTGAACCGGCGTGTTTGCGCTCGCTTTAACCTCCGCAGTGCTCGGAATTGATTGCGCTTTGACCTCAGTGCTGGGAACGGGCGAATCGATGGCTTTTTTCTGCACAGGGGCAGGTCGTTTTACGTCGGCGGAATAATCGTTGGCTCCCGTGCACGCCTGGCTGAGAGCGAGCAATGAAAATGAAATCGTTGTCTTGCACAAGCGCATGTTCGCCTCGTTGAAGAACTTCTCCTAAAGTGTATCGGATCACACCTCAGCGAAATTGAGTTCTGGAGAGGTTTGTTGTTTTTAGTCGTCTTTTCTGGGTTCTTTAAACCTGTCAGAGGCTGAGCTTAAATATTGTTTGCCAAGCCTGATGGCGGGTGGATTCGGGAAATTCAGACCATTGCGGGCATCACGCCGGGGTACCCACTCCGGCAGTTCCGGCAAGGCAAAAGGTGGTCGCGAGCACGCTCACGGTCAGGCTAGTTGTTGCTGCGAAGCCTGCGGCGGCCTGAGCGTTTTCGACAAGATCATTGAAAGAAACACTCTTTGAATTGATGAGTTCAGCCTTTTGCTTAAAAACTTGCCCGTCCATCAGAGTCCACGAAGCATTACAAAAGCACGCGTGTTGAAGGTTTTCTTTTAAATTGAGAGGAAAAAGCATGAAGTAATGATCGTTTGAGCGCACAGCCACGGTCTCAACTTGAGAATCGCTGCCTGGTGAGGTTCTTGCCGGCGTGCATTTTAAGGCAAGTACTCCCACAGAACCTAAAACAACAATTATAGATGATCGTTGTTGAGACATATCTGTGCCCTTGAGGTTGATTTGATCCAGATTGTGGCCATCGGCAGATCGAGTCTTGAGTTTTATGGCGAACCTGCAAAGTTGATTTTAGTTGACTGTAATCATTCAATTTAAATCTAATTGAATTTTCGCATGACACGATAAATCGCGAGATTGTCCTCATTTTTAATCAAAAATGGTACGTCGACCTTTTGGGGTTGCTGTTCTCCGATATTCTTTTCTGTTAGAAAGAGAGATTGTTTTTTTGTGCTTTATTTTTGGGCTTAAACCGGAGTTGTTTTGCTTGTCTGAATCTACCGACAAACCACCCCAAGAGTTGTCCCATCATCATCCTAAATCAAGTATCCATGCGCTCATCATTGGCGCCATTGGTGTGGTCTTCGGCGATATCGGAACCTCACCACTCTATGCGATTCGAGAGTCTTTTCACGCTGAGCATGGCTTTGCTGCAAATCCAGTAAACGTCTTGGGCGCACTCTCGCTGATTTTTTGGTCTTTGATGCTCATTATCAGCCTGAAGTATGTGGTTCTCATTTTGAGAGCTGATAATAAAGGCGAGGGCGGCATTCTCGCACTTGAAACTTTGGCGCGGAAAAATGGCGGCAACCGCACGCGTCGGCTTTCAGAAGTTATTCTGATGGTCGGTATTTTTGGCTCAACTCTTCTTTATGGTGATGGCATTATTACGCCGGCAATTTCAGTGCTCTCAGCGCTGGAAGGTTTGAAGGAAGCCACGCCTGTCTTCGAACCTTATGTTCCACTTATTACGATAATTATTTTGTGTGTGCTGTTTTCGGTGCAGCGCTATGGAACGGCGAGAATTGGCCTCATCTTTGGCCCTATCACGGCACTCTGGTTCATCGTTTTGAGTGTCTTGGGACTCAGTAAGATCGTCGAGCATCCGGAAGTTTTGTCGGCAATAAATCCCATTCATGCGCTGCAATTTTTTGTTAAGAATGGTCCCCGTGGCTTCATTATCTTGGGGACTATTTTCCTCACCGTCACAGGTGGCGAAGCGCTGTATGCCGATATGGGTCACTTTGGAAAATCGCCGATCCGAATTGGTTGGTTTTCCTTGGTCCTGCCAAGCCTCTTGCTTAATTATTTTGGCCAAGGTGCGTTGATCCTTAACGACCCGCAGGCGGTTGAGAATCCATTTTACAAAATGGTTCCCGCGTGGGGACTCTACCCAATGGTGGGGCTTGCAACTCTGGCCACAGTGATTGCATCGCAGGCGTTAATCTCGGGTGTATTTTCGCTCACCAAGCAAGCTATTCAGCTCGGCTATTTTCCTCGCATGGGAATCGTACACACCTCAGACAAAGAGATTGGCCAAATCTATGTGCCATTTGTGAACTGGGCAATGTTGATTGGCGCGGTTTGGCTAGTCATTGAATTTCAGGAGTCGTCTGCAATGGCGGCAGCCTATGGGATTGCTGTTTCACTGACGATGCTCGTGACAACCTTCTTAGCTCTTCTCGTGGCTCGCTCCGTGTGGAAATGGTCGACACCGATGCTTGTCTGTATCATTGGTCCGTTTGTTTTGATTGACCTCGCATTCTTTGCTTCTAACTCGTTGAAGGTTTTTCATGGCGGCTGGATTCCGTTGGTGATTGCCGCAGGTATTTTCCTTCTTATGGTGACATGGATTCAAGGGCGTAAACTTCTTGCCGCAGGTCTTGCAGAGCATTCACTCCCCTTTGCCTGGCTTGTTGAGCAATTTCAGTCGAGCAGATACGGCCGTGTTGAGGGCACGGCGATTTACATGTCAGGCCGTCGCGACACCGTTCCGCTTGCTCTGAGTCACAATGTCAAACACAACAAAGTCATTCACGAACGGGTGATTCTGATCACCTACCAAACGCTTGATGTTCCGCATGTGAGGTCTGAGAAGCGAGTCGACATAGAAGAGCTCACCAATGGCTTGTTCCGAGTGACAATCTCGCTTGGATTCATGGACGACCCCGATTTCATCAGCGTCCTTGGCTTGGTGAATGAAAAGGGTCTGCTGATTGACCCCGAGCAATCCACCTTCTTTCTGGGTCGCGAAATTGTTCTGGCAACCCGCAAGGCGGGAATGGCACTTTGGCGAGAAAAACTCTTCGCCTTCATGGGCCGCAATGCGCAGTCGCCTGTGACCTACTTCAGCTTGCCAGCAAAACAAGTGATGGAAGTTGGTGTTCAAATTGAAATCTGAGCGGCAGAATTAAATTTTGGCGCTTCGATTTTTTGCCAAATCCAGAGCTTGCTATTCTTCTTGCTTGATAGATCAAGAGGAGTGTGACTCATGACAAATGCAGTGATGACAACTCAGCAACTCAAGCAATATGCGCTTTTTTCTTTGCTCTCAGTTGACGAAGCTGAAATTCTTGCTCCTCTCTTCAAAGCAGTGAATTTTGCCGCCGGTACAACTTTCATTAATCAAGACGAAATTTCGCATAATCTCTACTTGATTGTTTCAGGAATCGCCGAAGTGCGCCTTCCGCTGATTGGCCCTCGTGGTACAACAAGTGTTGCTAAATTTGGCCCGGGCGAATGTGTTGGTGAGCTTTCACTGGCTCGAATCGCGCGGCGTGCAGCATCGGCATTGGCTGAGGTTGATTGTCAGTGTTTTGTTGTTGAGACTCAGAAGCTCATTGATGTGTTCGAAAAGCATCCCAAGATTGGCTATGAGGTCTATCGAAAACTTGCTTCTATCATCACTGATAGGTTGGTTGCGACAAACATGATGTTAAGGAATTCCGAAAGCCATCAGGCTTAACCATTTTGTTGAACGAGACAACAGCATGCAAAAAAAGAAGATCCATTTGAAAAATTCAATTCGTTCTCGGCGGTGGTTTATTCATGTAGCGGGAGCAAGTACTGTGTTTGCATTTTTGAAATCGACACGCCTTTTAGCCTCCATTGCAGAGGAAGGAAAATTGTCTACTGAACTCGGGGCTGCCGATGCAAAAGCGGCGCGAGCAGCGCGCTTTGCTCGGAAAGTTTCCTCACCGCAATGGATAGATGGAAAGTTTAGAAACACTCTGCCTGAGAAAACAAATTTTTCGTTGGTTTTCCGCAAGCTTTTTTTGAACACAAATTCAAGACCTTCCACACCAATTCCAACTGTTCCTCGGAAAAAAAGCGATTTCGACTTTGCTCCCGAGTCGGGGTGTCGGGTGACCTGGATCGGCCATTCGACGCTGTTGGTTGAACTCGACGGAATGCGATTTTTGACTGATCCAGTTTGGGGAGAAAGGGCTTCACCGGTGTCCTTTGCTGGCCCCAAAAGATTTTTTTCCGCACCTTTGCCACTGAGCGAGCTACCAAAAATTGATGCTGTCGTTTTGTCTCATGATCATTACGACCATTATTGCGCAGAGACGATTGAATTCCTCGCAAACTCGCAAATTCCATTTATCGTTCCACTTGGTGTTGCGGATCGCCTTGAAGAACACGGAATTCATTATTCTCGCATCAGAGAATTTGACTGGTGGGAAGAGGTTGAAATCGGCTCCGTGAAATTGGCTTGTGTTCCTGCGCGCCATTTCTCCGGGCGCAGTTTGTTTGATCGAAATTCCACACTCTGGTGCGGTTGGGCATTTTTGGGTCGAAGCAAGAGGGTGTACTTCAGCGGTGACAGTGCCTATTTCCCCGGTTTCAAAGAAATTGGTCAGCGCTTTGGTCCGTTCGACATCGCCGCGATTGAGTCTGCGGCGTACAATCAAGCCTGGCCCGATGTGCACATTGGTCCAGAGCAAGCCATGCAAGCTTTCCTGGATGTGAAGGGTAAAGTTTATCTTCCAATTCATTGGGCAACCTTCAACTTGTCAACTCACAGTTGGACAGAGCCTGGTGAACGTTTGCTTGTGGGAGCGCAAAAGCTGGGAATCGACATCGTTTTTCCGAAGCCAGGAGAAAGTCTTGAGCCACATGCCGTGCCCTCGGCCATGAAGAACAAGTGGTGGCCCGATGGCCCTTGGGAAACCGCGGAACAAAGTCCTGTGATTTCTTCGGGTGTCTGAGTCATTTGTGTTTTAAAAGAGTTTTGCCTGAGTTAGACCTGTTTTTATGATCCCGACGCTTTCCTCAAAATGCTTTCGACATTTTTCATCGAAGCGACCAAGCTGTTGACCTTCAATATCCAAAACACCAAAGAGTTCACTGTCGATAACAATAGGAACAACAATTTCCGAGCGGCTGGCACTGTCGCAGGCACTGTGTCCAGGAAAGACATCGAATTGAGTGTTTCGAAAGTGGACTCTTTGCTTGAAGTGTCGATTTCAAAATGCATAGACATAAAAACCACCTCATCATCTTCTTTATGAGCGCAGATTGCAGTGCTTGTCTGGTTGCTGAACCAGCTTTGCACGCGTCCTTCGAGGTGGAGGAAGAATGCGTATTCAAAATCTCAAGGCCGAGGATGCTCTGGCTGCCATGCAGAGTCGCCTGAGCGGACTGACGGACGCAGAAGCCAGGAATCGTTTGAGTGAATTTGGGCCAAATGTCATTGAGAGGGCACAACGTCCAACCGCGCTGCGCAGATTTCTTGGCCAATTTACTCATTTTTTTGCAATCATTCTTTGGCTGGCGTCTGCCCTCTGTTTTGTTTCCGCCCAATTGCAAACAGATACGAGTCTGACTTCGTTAGGTTTTGCAATCATTGCGGTGATTATTATTAATGCTGCGTTCTCATTTTGGCAGGAAATGAAGGCGGAGCGGGCCTTGGAAGCTTTGCAGCGAATCTTGCCAAAGTCGTGCCGAGTTTTGCGCAGTGGTCAATGGCAAACGCTCTCTGTTGAGCAGCTTGTGCCAGGCGATATCATTGAGCTGGCCGAGGGAGATGACATTGGTGCAGATGCACGAATTTTAGAATCCACCCGCGTAAGAATTGATACGTCTCACATTACCGGTGAATCTCAGCCTTCTTCGCGTCACTCGCTGCCGTGCGAAACGCGCGAAATACTGTGGGCAAAAAATCTGCTTCTTGCAGGGACCAGTGTTGTTGCGGGGCGAGCAAAGGCGATGGTGTTTGCCACAGGTACGCGCACGGAATTTGGTCGCATTGTTCATCTCACTCTTTCGGGGAACGTTCGACTCTCTCCCTTGCAAAAAGAAATTGGTCGAGTGAGCCGATGGATTGGAATTTTCTCTTGCTTGCTTGGAATTTTGTTTTTTGCGTTTGGCATTTTCACCGGAATGCCCTTATCGGTTGCTTTTTTGTTTGGAATTGGAATCATTGTTGCCAACGTTCCTGAAGGTTTGATGCCTACAATTAGTATGTCGCTGGCATTGGCAGCACAACGCATGACAAAGCGAAAAGCTTTGGTTCGACATTTGCCGGCGGTGGAAACTTTGGGCTCGACCACTGTTATTTGCACCGACAAAACCGGAACAATCACTCTCAATGAATTGAAAGTCAAAGAGATCGTCTGGCAAAAAAAAAGTGTCTTTGCATGCAATTGGCAGGAAGAATTACTGCTCACGAAAGGGCAATTGCAGTTCATGAGTGCAATTCACTCGACTCATGCTCTGAACGTGCAAAAAAATTCACTCGTCGTGCAGAACGGCGATCCGCTTGAAATTGCCCTTGTGCAATTTGCAAATCAATGTCGTGGCAACGGCGAAATGCTAAAACGCTTGGGTGAAATTCCATTCGATAACACGCGCAGAAGACAGTCGGTTGTTGTTGATTATAATGGCGCTCTTCGGATCTTTTGCAAAGGAGCTCCTGAAACAATTCTATCACTTTGCCAAAGTATCGCTGATGATGATGGTGAAATGCATGGAATGAGTGAACTTGATCGACAAGCCATTCTTGAAATATCCGCTCATCATGCGAAGAAAGGTTATAAGCTTATCGCCTTCGCCTGCCGTGTTATTTCAAACGACTTCATTTTAAAAAATGCGGATCTCGAAAGCGAAAGTGTTTGCAATGAGTTGGAAAGCAGACTGACCTATCTGGGTCTTGTTTGTTTGGAGGATCCCCTGCGTCTCGAGGTGCCTAAAGCAGTGCAGCTGTGCAGGCAGGCTGGAATTCGAGTCATTATGATTACCGGAGATCACCCTGAAACAGCGCGAGTGATTGCCATGGAATCGGGTATTTTTAGCAACGATGAATCTCGCATTGTTCTTGGCGATGAGCTTGAATGCTGGAGCAAAACTCAGTTACAGCTTGCACTTGAGCACAAGGAAATCTCTTTTGCGCGCGTAAAAGCCGATCACAAATTACGCATTGTTGAGGCTCTGAAGGAAAAGAAGGAGATTGTTGCCGTTACGGGCGATGGTGTGAATGATGCTCCCGCGCTGAAGGCAGCCGACATTGGCATTGCCATGGGGATCTCGGGAACGGA
>Ga0214923_10003453_pt1 | contig 19813 bp, 19 predicted proteins | sample LL1510_MetaG_FD_177993 | JGI IMG/M metagenome (GOLD analysis project Ga0214923, IMG submission 177993) | Freshwater microbial communities from Lake Lanier, Atlanta, Georgia, United States - LL-1510 | ecosystem: Environmental > Aquatic > Freshwater > Lake | place: USA: Georgia | collected...
GGAGAACTAAAATTACCAGATACATTATTTTGAAAACCACCATAACCACCACCACCTTCTCCACCACTACATTCCGGTCCTGATGCAGAACTCGCACCACCACCACCGCCACCAGCATAAACCGTCGAAATTCCAGTAATAGTAGAAGTAAATCCATTCCCTCCATTAGTTCCATCTTGAGATGCACCGCCACCACGACCTGATAAAGCATCATCATTGTTATTCAAAATATTATCCCCGCCTGCTGTCCCTTGTCCTAGTGTACCTGCTCCCCCACTATTCTGGATGCTATAAGCAAACGATGCACCACCACCACTACCTCCGCTATTACCATTATTATCACCCCCACCTCCTCCTCCTCCTCCTCCAATAGCAGTCAGCGTTCCGCTTGCGACGTCTAATGAACTATTAATACCATTATTCCCATTCGAGGCTCCGCCTTCCCCGACAGTTAGTGAATAACTAGTATTAGAAATGATAGTTCCTGTTGCAGTTAAAAGACCTCCAGCACCGCCTCCACCTCCATTTCCAATTGAATTTGATATACCACCACCTCCTCCACCAGCAACAACCAAATAAGTAATAGATAAATTTCTTGATGAAGTGTAAGTTCCTGATGTAGTTGTGGTAGGGTAAAATCTATAAATAGTGAATCCATCAGGATTAGGAGTAGTAATAATATGATTATAACTATTGACATATGTGATTTCATAATTTGTGTCTAATATAAATCCAGTAATATTCAACGGTGGCGTTGGAGTGGGTCCTATGTATGTATTCCAACCAGAATTATAGTATTGTAATCGTGATGTATCTGTAATAAAACAAAATTGACCAAGAAAAGGTGCGGGTATTGCATTTTCACGATCATGTGTATTTGTGAATATCGAAATTGATGTTCCTGGCGTATATGCGAGTATATTGGTGGATGTATTATAACTTAAGGTATTACTAGCAGGAGCAGAGACATTCGTAAGAGAGTCAATAGAACCAGTAGCACCCGTAACTCCTGTCGGACCAGTTACACCTTGAATACCTTGTGCGCCTGTCGGACCTGTTACACCTTGAATACCTTGCGAACCTATCGCACCAGTTACACCTTGAATACCTTGTGCGCCTGTCGGACCTGTTACACCTTGAATACCTTGCGAACCTATTGCACCAGTTACACCTTGAATACCTTGTGTGCCTTGTGCGCCTGTCGGACCTGTTACACCTTGAATACCTTGCGAACCTATCGCACCAGTTACACCTTGAATACCTTGTGCGCCTGTCGGACCTATTAGACCTTGAGCACCTGTCACACCTTGTTTACCAGTGGCTCCAATGGGACCGATTATACCATATAAGTTAATATGCCATATTGAATAGGATTCCGATCCTGAACCTATTATACTTTCATAAATAGGAAAAGCTGTTAATATATTACCAGAGTAGCTATTAACAATTGCAGTAAAGCTATTTAATACGTCATATGCAATAATTATTTTTTGTCCTGGAGTATATGCAAGATTATATGATGTGTTAAAAATAACTGGCGAGGGAATTTTATCGAGCTTATAAGGCGCAGATGTTGCACTAGTTGCATATCTATCACTTGTTATTTCATTTGCCAGATAAGGAAATCTGGCATAGTTTCCTATATTATTTCTATTATATCCTCCAACGCTTTTCCACGATGGTCCTAAAAATGGAGATGTCATTATTATATGTTATATATTATATATTATATACCAAAGGTTTATATAATAAATATTTTATTTTATATATATTGTAGATATTGTAAATTTTATAAATATTGTAAATAATTATTTACGATTTTTGCGAGATTTTTTCCCTTTGATGGGGCGTTTTTTTGCCGGTTTCGCCACCGTCGTAGTATGTAGCGAATGAAGTGGCGCAAGATGTATGACTTCATTTCTGGGGACAATTGTGGCTTCGTGTAGTGGCGAAAGATTATTCATCATTACTGGACGTGATAACCTTCTCTTTGGTATTCTAGGGCAATTCTTCCTATATATTCGAACGTGCGGATAATCTATTTCTCCGAACATACCAATCTGGTCTATTTCCGGGGTTTCAGGGGTTTCTAGTAGTGCCGGCATTGCGCGTCTATTTATACCTCTAAGACTTTGTAGAAGGCGTGTTCGAAGGTCTACTTTATACGCAGGGTGTGCCATAATATTTGTAATATCGGAGTTTGTAAGATTTGCGTGATTTCTAACACCATTTACGTCGGTATCTACGTGCCAGTTATTTCCGTCATCGGATATAGCTCTCATAGCCATAGTAGAAATATTTGCTTTTCCGTGTAATTTATGTGAGCGATTTTGTTTGCGATTTTTAGACCTAGTTTTAGATTTCACCATAATAATATGTTTTAAGTAAAATAAATATAAACTATTCCTGTATATAATAATATACTATAATATATTATAGCACACCCTAAAAATGGAGAAATATTTTGACATTTCTAAATTCTTTATGAAAAACGAACAAATGAAAGAAAAGATTCCGTCTATTCCTGCAGCGGTATATAGCCACCCTGTTAAAGTAAATGAGGAGCAGCAAAAAAATATTGTAAAAGAAGACACTCCTATAAAGAACGCGAAACATATGGATGATCTATATTCAGATACATTTTTGGATGTTTACTTTAAAACGTGATCGCGTCCGCCCCCCCCCCGCGGTCTTTAAGCCTGTTTGATATATATTATATCCCCAAATATCCCAAAGATACTTAAATAGGGAGGACCTATTGGTACCGGGATGAAAGTGAAGTGAATCGTTTTTTTCAAATCTAAAATGGAAAAATCCAAAATGGACATTTATTTTTGTCCATTTTCCAAAAAAAGTTTTTAGATTTGAAAAAAACATCGACTTCGTCACTCAGACCATAATGCTCACAATCGCTTTTTTAAGATGAAAAATTTGTGACGATAACTTTTTTACATATTTTTCGGAAAGTATTTAGAAATATAATATGTTGTATTATTATCCCCCGAATACAACCGATTCTTGTCCCATTTTTGACTCATATGTTTTCGTGTAAAAAGTGTTACTATAATACGTGTAGTAAAAAAGATTTTGAAAAACATCTCCTTACCAAAAAGCATAAAGGAGAAGATTACAACCAAAATACAACAAAAAAAATCCCACAGCATAATATGGTGTGCGAGTGTGGGCGGTCATATAATCATCGTGCGTCCTTATATAATCATAAAAAGACGTGTAAAGGATTGAAGCCAAAGAATGCTACCCAAGATGTTAATATCGTGTGCGTTGAGGGTGGTGCTGGCGTATCATCGATTGATAAACTTCAATTAACCACGGATATGTTTATGAAGCTAATAAATGACAATCAGGAAATGATAAAGATAATAAAGGAGCAGCAGAATCAGCTCAATACGATATTGCCAAAGATTGGTAATGTAACGAATAATAATCTCACGACAAACAATACGAACAACAACTTCAATCTCAATATCTTTTTAAACGAGAAGTGTAAGGATGCTTTGAATATATCTGAGTTTATAGAATCGCTTAAGATAACACTGGAGGACTTACAGTATTCTAGGTCAAATGGTTTAGTAGAAGGTATAAGCAATGTTATGATACGTGGATTGCGGGAGTTGGACATATATAAGCGCCCAATACATTGTACTGATGTAAAACGTGATACAATGTATATCAAGGATGACGAAAAATGGGAGAAGGATAATAACAATATAAAGATAAAGGAGACGATAGTGAAGATCGCAAATAAGGAGCGTAATGCTATTGGAGATTGGGTAGAATTAAACCCTGATTGGTTTGATACGGAGGCCAAACAAATGGAGTATTTAACTCTTATTAATAAGATATGCGAACCTATAGAAAACGATGTGAAAAACGAGAAGAAGATAATAAAGATGATAGGTCGTGAGATTGTTTTAAATAAAGATAGTGAAAAAATATTATTAAAAGGGAGTTGATTCGTGGACTCATATTAGAGCCACTATATTCTATATTAGTGTAAGCGTTTGCGCGTTCGCCTTCCTCCTGCGCTAGTTGCAAAGACCTTTTTAGGAGGAGGAGGGCGTTTTTTTAAGTTTAAACTATATAGTGCCCACATCGTCGGTTTTACGACAGCGTATTCAACCGGTTTTACAACAGCATATGTAACAGCCGGTGAAAGTATGTTTCTGTTAACAAACGAACCCGTAGCCTTTAATCCTCTCCCGACCGCAAAACAAGCAGACTGGGCCAAGCTCTTTGCCAATTTCGCAGGGGGAGTTAATTTAATAGCTGATTGCCTTGCTATACTGCGTTCTACTTTTTTAAAAGCCGAATACCCCCTTATATCTGGAAAAAACCGGTCTTTGCAATATTCATATACAAAATTGTAAATTCTTTCATATGTTTTAGTCAATGTAGCGTATTTTGGATGCTTATCCATCACTCGAAGATCAATTAATATTCCGCTTTCAATTATTGTATCAGGTGTAGAATAATTTGTTTCATATAACTTTTTATATGATTCATATTGCTGCGAACGTCTTGTCTCTCCCTCTACAAATTTCGTGTCATTAAAAAAGCCGTCGACAAGCGATAATGTTAATAATAAACGATGAATGGTGTATATGCTTATTCCACGTTCTTCTGTGGTTAATTCGCTAAATGGTTTTGAGAAAAATATGTTTCCTCTAAATGTTTCAATAACTTCTTCTATACTACTCGTTAGTAAATTTGCGGCGGCTGTAAATTGTGACTGTTGATCGCGACTTAAAATTCGTGCGCGTTCTTCATATGTTATACACATCATAATGAAGAAGTCTGACATAATTTTATTCATTGTTTGAGGATTTACACACGAAATACGTTGGAAATATTTGACAACGTTATCTTTAACATTATTCAAAAAGCGACTAGTTGCTACTTCATTATGTATTCGATACACCCTACCAAAGTCAATTGCTTTGACTTTTGATAAATCGGGTAACAAATGATCACATAACCAGTTATTAGGGTGGGCGTCTAATAGGAATATTTTGCCACGATATATGGTTAGAATATTTATGGCATATACGATTTCTAACAAATTTTCTAGTGTTTTCGGGTTGTGTAGAGGATGCTGTGGTAGGTAGTTTGTAAATAATTCATAATTTCCAGGGACAGATTCCATCATAATTAAACCTAAGTAATGATTGCCGCTTGTAATTAATCTTATCAAATAAGTAAATATTGTATTGAATTCATTGTTTTGGTGAATCCTACCTCTTATATTGTCAAATAGTGCGCTAATATTAGCCTGTGATCTTACCTCTAATCTTCCAAAAGCATCAGGACAAAATGGACTACCACTCATAGACATCATTGCGCTATATAAATATCGTTGTGTTTCATATTCATTTAAGAATTCCGCTTTATCAATTGCGCGCTTGTCTATTGTTTTTTGATTGAATACATAATCTCTGGGGTGTAAACCGTGTCCTATTATACATATTTTAATAATTACTTCAGTAACAGCTCTTCCTGATGTCGAATCCATAATCTCGATAAAGTCTAGTTTTTTACCGTCATCACCTACCATATCGCTTTTAAAAAATGTGTTATCGCCTTCCAATTGTATTTTAATTACAAATGAATTTAACGATGAAGATGAAATAACCTCTAAATTTATGGCCGTATCCAGTATTTGCTTGAAATGTTCTAACGTGAGAACCTCTCTTTCAATGGGCTTTTCAGCGGGGGCAGCAGAAGAAGCATCCGCAGTCGATTTTGCGCCCATACCGATAACAACCTTAATGCCTCCGCTTTGGCTTTGGCTTTGGCTTTGGCCTCTGGCGTGAGTATGTGCTCGTGTTATATGCTTTCTTCTTTTTATTCTTTTTTTATATTTTGTTTTGGACATATGCTTCGTTTATAAAATATGTAAATATAATTTTATTAAGTCGTCGTTAGTTACAATATTACCACAAATAAAACATTAAAATAATAATATATTGGTATATTATTAATATATTTGTATATTATTAATAAAATGGGATATCCTCAATATGATTCATCTATATGCACGAGATGTTGGTATGGTGGCTATTTTTCAGTCCCTAACCCTGTAATTGGTTGTAGAGCTTGTGGAAAATACGAAGACGGAATGATTATTCCTCCAAATGCTAGTGGGACCGAAATACCATACGTCAGCAGTATACCAACACAAAAGATTATTCAGAAGGTCGTTCGTGTCGATGAGTCTGAATATATAATGAACAAGGGAGCTTTGTCTGTATTTACGAAACCCGTTTCTAGATATAATTACGTGAACTGGAATCAACAAAGTGATCGCGCGATACCGGGTATTGTTCATCACAATGTGCCCTCGCGTGGAAATTCTACGAGAACATCTATAACACGAATGCGTCCTGGTTCTACATCGGCAGCATCATCGAGTATTCCTGGTAGTAAAGGTGTAGATATGAAACACGGTTCATATGATAGATATTTAGCGAAATTGAAAGGTGCAAAAGCATTGCGAACACAGTCACAGGCGTCGACACAGATTGTTGTTCCAGTCCACGGCAATAAAACGAGGATGTTCGGAGTGGCATATTCAAATACTTGTCAGTATCCATTTCATTGTATTCCTTGAAAAAATGGGTATATAATATTTAGAAGATATCTATTATACTAAGTTTATATGATTAATAATATTTTATATTTGTTATTATATATATAATAAATAAAGTTAAATGTCAAGCGCACCTAAAATGACTCAAATGTTTTTTAATTGTGGTAGTCGGATGAATAGGGTTATAGGTGGTAATAGAGGTAATAGGGGTAGTGTTGCTCCTGTTGTGTCGAGGTCGGTTGTGGAATCAAAAGCTCGAACAGCATCAGCTCCTTTATTGCGTATGAGGGGGAGAGTGCCGATGATGAATTTAAGTAGTATAATGACCCAAAACGTAACACCTTGTAGGTCTTGTGGTCATTAGTAATAATAGCAAGTATTTGCGTGAATGCTTGTGTGAATGCTTGTGTGAATGCTTGTGTGAATGCTTGTGTGAATGCTTGTGTGAATGCTTGTGTGAATGCTTGTGTGAATGCTTGTGTGAATGCTTGTGTAATATTTTTATAATTAATAATGGTATACTATTATATAAAAAAATAACATATAATTTTATATAATGGACAACTTTGATTTGAATATAAATAATTATAGTTTAAAAGAGTTAGAAGAAATACTTACATTATTGCCTAATTATAATGAAGATGATATAAGTTGCAATAAGGATAAAATTTGTAAGAAAATAATGAATGATACTACTTTGTCGTTTGAGGCAAAGGTAAAATTGGGGGATTTTTTTGAAGGAGTATCGATTATGTTGGGTAAGGTATTATCGTCACCTTATATGAAAAAAGATACTCACAGCGATGTGTATGAATTTAGAGAATTGAAAAATACGATGATAAAAAATGCAAACAATATGATTATCGATGATCCTTATTCAGCACATAATATTCTTATGGATAAAAATAACAACCCTGGTAAGAATATTGATGACTATGGGACAATACGAGGGGTAATCAATCCTTTATTGACAAATACAATTTTAAGGGGTGTAAGTATTGATTCACGTTTTAGAGATAATTATTATACTACAAAGAGCACAGATTTACATATTAATTTACCTTTTCGTTTAGACAATGTCATATCTTATCGTGTAGTCAGTATAACATTGCCACTGACGTTTTACAATATTTCGCAATCATATGGGAATAATGTAATTATTTTTAATGTGTATAAGCCTTCTAATCCTAATGCTGGTTCTCTAATCGATACATATAAAATGATTCTTCCCGATGGGTGCTATAATACTACGGAAAATATTGCTATAAATTCATCGTGTCTGGAGGTAGTAATTAATAATTATTTAGAACATAGTCCTGATAGTCCAAATAATGGAAATAGTGGTTTAAATTTGCGTTATACAATCGATAGGACAAGCGGGAAAAGTATTTTTGCGCAAGATCTTTCTGTTACAACACCGGCAGCTACCACACCTTACTATTTCGAGATAATAACAAATGTGGAGTATAATTTAAATTCACAAACAGCAGAAGTAAATTATGATACAAATCTTATGTTGAGGTTAGGGTGGGTTCTTGGATACAGAGCTTCGAAATATTCTAGTTCAAATACGAATCCGCCAGCAACAAGTGTGTATGGCTCAATCGTGTCTGAGGGTATATGTTTTACCAAGTTTCCCTTATATGGATTTATATCAATAGATGATTATAATAAAAATGCAAACGATTATTTTGTGTCTGTTTATTCCAAGTCAATATCGGTTCCAAATATTATATCAAAGGTTAATTTTACGCAATTTTTAGAGACATCAGGTGCTTTTCAGGCGGCACAAGGTGATTCTACATCAAATGCAATTAATAGACAGAAGCGTTTTTTTGGTCCTGTAATGATACAAAAGCTTAGAGTAACATTATATGACGATTTGGGGCGTATTTTGGATTTGAATAATATGGATTGGGCGCTTGAGTTGTCGTTTGAATGTGTATATAATATGTAAGTATACCTTGATAATTGTTACATAATTATTATATAGTTATATAGTAATATATAACTATAATGAGTAGCAATAGAAATAGGGCATTTTCTCTACCTTCAAAGAGTTCAAATTCGGATGCTAGTGATTATTTGAATAATTTGAGATCGAAGGTGAAGTTTGCCGGGACGTCTAATTTAGCTAGAACTGTTGCTGCGCAGGGTGGAATGTTACCATTGAGGACTCCAAGTGGGCATTTAAAACCTTATCAAGGAACATATGGATTTTCGTCAACGACGAATTCACCTAAGACGTATTGTTTAAATACGAGTCGTAGTTATAGTGACTTGTTAGATATAACAAAGGGTAAATATTTATTGACGCCTCCTAATCCCACAGTGCATAATATTACATTAGACGATATAAATCCATCTGAATTATACAATGGTGTATTTTTTGAGAATGTATATAAGGGTAATGCTGAGATAATGTATGACACAACGGGGTTTGGAATAGACAATAATACTATAATATATACTAATGGTTCGGGTCTAACGACCACATCTAATTCTAACCAACTTATATTTGTGGATCCATCATATAATATGTTTTATGAATCACAGAGTTGTCTTGAAAATAACACATATTTTAGAAATATAGAAATAAGAACAGATTTGGGAGTGACTGGTAAAGAACAACTTGATAGAGTTCTGAATTTGTATCTGTTAAATGGATTTAAATATCCTATCAAATTTAGCTTGGATTATAGTTCCGGAGATTGTATAAATGCGAATAATGATCTACAGACTCTTCCTGTTCCTCCTCCTCCTCCTCCTCCTCCTTGTCCACCCATTTCCTTGGATACAATTGCGACGGAGGGTCCTGCTAATACTTGGACTACGAATTCAGATGTAACTATTTTACCTTGTCAGACACTAACCATTTTAGCAGTACAAACGCTTAATATTAATAATAACTTTAATAACTATGGAACAATTCAAAACAGTGGCACCATACTCACTAACAATGGCACTTTTACCACCTATAGCGGCGGCATTATTAATAATAATGCGGGTGGCGTCATAAACACCAATGTGGGCCCAGGTTACTTACAAAATGATCTGGGTGGCACCATTAACAACAACGGCACAATAATTGCTAGCGATGTTGTCCCTATCAAAGGCACCATTAACAACAATGCCACAGGTTTAATCAATATACAAGGCAACACGCTCATTATCTACGGTATCATTACTAACAACACTGGTGGCGTGATTTCCGTGGGTAGTGGTGTTGGTATAACTATTTATGGTGGTATCCTTACCAATCATATCGGTGCCACCATTACCTACTCCGGCACTATTATAAATGATAGCACTTTTACTAACTATGGCATCATTACCCACTTAGCACCAGGGCCCTCACAAATTCAAAATTCTGGCCTCTTAACCAATGATGGTGCCAGTGCCACCATTACCAATTTTTCCGGCAACACTATTATCAACCTTTCCGGCGGCACCATTACTAACACCAATGGTGCTACTATTACCAATAATAGCGGCGCCACCATTACCAATAGTAGCGGCGCCATCATTAATAATAAGTTCAGCGGTATTATTACCAATGATGCTGGCGCCACCATTGCCAACTCTGGCGTCTTTAATAACTATGGGTCGCAGAGCGCTGTATTTACCAACAACGGCACCTATACAGGGAACGCTGTTAATAATATATGGTGATTGTAATTGTAAATAGTCATAAATTACGATTATCCCTATCCCTGTCTATCCCAATATGTTTAGAAAATGATTTAAAGATATCGTCACAATATAATATTAGATTGTATGTATCGTATTTATATGCCGGTTGATATGGTTTTGGCGATAACACATAGTAAGATGCAGCGCGAACGCAATTATCGAATAAATCAGAAGCGTATAGAGTCTATGAGATTGGCGAATGCGATAGTGAATGCGTCTATAGTGACTTCTGAAAAAGATGATGAATGGCAGCGTCGGGAGAAAATAGGAAATTCATTTAATAATAGTAACTGTATGGAAATGTTTAGATTTTGGTGAAATTTATAACGTAATATTCACAAGATATGATTATTTACTATTAATTATTATTAATTAATAATATATGAGAATATATATAAGAATACAATAATTATTGTAGATATCAATATGGTAGGATCAGGTGTTATACTGGTAGCATATCATAAAAATAAAGTATATTACTTGTTTGGGAAAGAGGGTTCTATGGAGCGCGACAAAAAGTGTCACTGGGGTGACTTCGGTGGAGGAGCAAAAACCGGCGAAGACTTATTAGACACAACCACTCGTGAGGGTGCGGAAGAATTAAACGGGTTTTTCGGTTCCAAGGCGGATTTTGAGAAGTATATATTAAAGAATAGGATAGATGAGATAGCATATGATAAGAGGTATACGTATTTAGTGAGGGCTGATTATGATGAGAAGCTGCCGTATTATTTTAATAATAATTATAATTTCATTTGCGAATATTTGAAGGGTCACGTCCAGCATCCTACCAATGGGTTATTTGAGAAGAGTGAAATAAGGTGGTTTACTGTAGACGATTTAAAACGCGAGAAACATATATTCCGAGATTATTTCCAGAATATTATAGACATTGTTATTTATAATCATCCCAAGACTCTATCAAAACTGAAGAATATGGCGCCAAATGTTGTCAAGGCGACCAGGGCAAAGTTTTCCACATCCGATTTAATGAAATGTGCGCGAATAGGTAAGAAAAAGACGGTTAAGCATTATTCGCATATGAGTAAGCATAATCATACGCGGCGAAGGTAATGATTTATTTGAGGTGGATCATATATAATATATTATAGCATAGCATTTATTATATAATACTATACTATATACGCCAAAGACGGGAGATTCGGGAGAAATAGGTATTAAATGACAAGTAAACAAGTATGTCCAAATGATGATCCATCATTTACACGAACAATGTATGCGATTGGACTGCTAAAAAAAGGAATGTCAGCAAAAGCGATATTACAAATGAGAGCACAAGTATATTATTGTATTTGTATTATTGTTCGCGCTGCGCTAATTGTAGCAGTTTATCACTGGCGGAATGCTTCGGTAACGAGAGTTCTAGTATTTGTGGGTGCGATGATAGGGGTTATTAATTTAGGAACTCGTATGACCGGGACACAATGGTGGTCAAAGAAGTTTCAGTTTATAATGTCGGTTATAATAGTAGGGTTGGTAATTCTTACCCATTTTAATATGGTAGACTCAAGATCAATAGCGGCAGCGATGTTGGTGAGCTTGTTGGGAGGAGTGGCGCAATCTTTTGTTGTAGGGTTTTGCTAAATCGGAAGAAGCGTTAAACGCCATAGACGGGAGATTCGGGAGAAATAGAGAAATTGAAGAGATATAAATCGTAAATAATATATGTATATAAAACAAGAAATAATAAAAATGTCTGCTTCAAAACATTCCACAAGTGATAATAGAAATAGCAAACAAAGGAATCATTTTATTGCTAGTTTAGAAATAGCAACAACACGATTTTCAGATTTTACTTTCAAGGAGAACCGCCTATGGCGTGAAGAGCGTGAATATACTGGATGTATATACGGCACACCTCTAATGATGACATCGAAAATAGAAACAGGACGTCCAACGCTTGTGATTGAGATGAACAATGATAGAAATAGAATAGAGGGTATTGGGTTATTGTTTAATCGCCCGTGTGAGGATAACTATAGGAGGATTTATAGTGATCCTAATACGAATCGATATATATATCAGGGGCGGTATAGATTAGACAGGAGTGTTGTCGTTGACGAATATTATAAAAAAGTATTATGGACACTTGATATGCTACTGTTCAAGGGGGCAGGACATTCGAAACGAAGTATAGGTTTAACGAGGTTACCATCGTGGCTGATGTTTAATATCTACGATTATGATTTTGGGGATGTGATATGGGAGATGTTTGAGAAATATGTTAAAATGGATGTAAAAAGTATATATAAGAAAAAATAAATATTTAAAGTATAATAATAATTAAATACTAATATAATAATAATTAAATACTAATATAATACTAATATAATATTATATTAATAAGGCTGATAGCAACAATATTTTTATATTAAAATGAGCACTGATAAGTCTACAATAAAAAAATTAAAAGATGTTAATTCGTATGGTATACAAGAATTGAAGGAGTTGCTTGGTATGTCAACAGATACGAACGCATATAATGTGGATGATATACGCAGTATTTTTGATACACTAAAAGGTAAATATCGTAAATTGGCGAGGAATGGTTTCTTGGATCAAGCGATGAATCGTATATTGGGTGATTTAGATATGAATCCTGATGTTGAACCGAATACGAATAGTAGCCCACAGCAAATGAATGATTGGTGGAGTAATAATTATTTAGTTCAGGATGATCCGACTCAAACTATAAAAATAACAGATAGGAAAAATAAGGTGAAGATATTTAACCCGGATGGTATAGATGGACACAATCAGATGAAACAGGAACAATTGGGTATAATAAATTCGCGTGTTCAGGAATTTGTCCAGGATTCATTAAATCCTACATTAAAAAATACGATAGAGCGTTTGCTTGTGATAGATTCAGTATTTCGTCAGACGATAACGCCTTATAGCCCGAACCCTGCTTCACCTGCTTCATCAAGTGTATTTACGATGGATTTGTCGGAGCCGTTGATAAATGTGTTGTCGATGAAGTTGTATTCATATCAGATACCGTATTCGTGGTATACAATAGATTCTGCGTATGGGACATCGTGTTTTTGGATAAAGGCAGATGGCAGTTATCCAGTGTTGATACAGATAGATAATGGTAATTATACACCTACGCAATTGGTATCGGCGATACAAGCTAAACTTGATTCTTTATTAAATAGTATTACGGGTAGTATTACGGGGCCATTTTACGGTAATAGTTTTTATATATCATATGATCCTATATCCGGGCGGTCGTGGTTTTCATTTACGACGGCTTTATCCAGTCATACTGCTGAGTTAATTTTTTATGACAGTTCTAATGAGAATAGCTGTGATGGTGTATTATGTAGTAATACTATGAGACTGAATAGTAATCTTGGGTGGATACTAGGTTTTCGTCCTACAAACGATACGACTACTCCTATCGTATTTTCTAGAACTGTTTTGTCGCAGTCAGGTGTTAGTCATCCTACAAGATTATATTCTGAAACTACGATTGATACGTATGGGACGAGGTATATAGTAGTGGTGTTGGACGATTTGAATCAGAATCGATTGAATAGTGGAATAGTGAATATAGTGGATACGTCGACGACGTTGAGTGTGCCTGATTATTTCAATACAACTATACCGAATGTATGTGCTCCCGATCCGAAGTTAAACAATGTGTCATCACCATTTTATGTTGCGAGCGTCCCTCGAACATTAACGAGTAAGCAGTTATATTCCATCAACTCTATTTTGGATAATAGGAAAAATACGTATAAGTATAGATCGTCTGCGCCGTCTACATCCGACGTATTTGCCTTGATTTATCCGAAAAAGTTGGGGACGAGTTCAGGTGATATGTTGGTGGATCTGGGCAGTAGTATGGCGTTTAATCGTAGAACATATTTTGGTCCTGTAAATATAGAGAGATTGCGAGTATCGCTACAAGATGACAAGGGTAATTTATTGAATCTAAATGGTGCTGATTGGTCTATGTCAGTTATAGTAGAACATTTGTATCAATATTAGGATGCATTATACATATGATTATATACATATGATTATATATGGATGAGTATATAATTATATATATTGTATCGATAACGAATTATTGATTTATGAATTATGAATTTCTGATATTCTCCCGTCATTGGCGTTTAATGTGTTTTCCAAATCTATAAAATCTCGGGAATCTTCGGTGGGGGTGGATCTTCTAGGGGATATAGATTGTATAGGTTTTGTAAGTAATTTATTAATGAATTCACTGATTACATTTTCATATTGTATTTTTGGTTGTAGATTATCAACACTATTATGAAGTAGATGAATATTATTAATATCATTTTTACATCTAAACGTCCCTGTATCGTCTCTTGGTATATTATATTTCCTTCTAATATATGATTCTTTGCTTTGTGTTATGTAGTGTGCGATATATATAGGTGCTTTAAAAAATGGGATATTATAATCGTGAAAGGATGTGATACTAGGCATTCTATGATTGTAGCAAAAGAAGTTTGCCGGATGTTTAATATTATACACGTGAGGGGTATTAGCATTTATTGCTTCATTAGTCCGGACAAATGATTTGATGTGGTTATTGAGCATAAGATCAGACTTGGTATAGTGTCCTATAATATTTGGAGGATCTTTATCTAGTGAATTCGAACCGAACATAAGCCAATTAATGCCGACCATATCAACAGCGTTATATACTTGTAAGAATTGTTTAATATTTGTAATATTGTTATGATTGAGTATAATAAATTCATCGGCGTCGAGGTATATAAACCAGTCAACCTTGTATTTTTTAGCGGTAATGATTGCTTTATTCATTAATTCTATTTTTATGCTACCTTTTTTATTATATGTATTCACGATTACGCGGTTACTGAAATTATTGAAAATGCTTGTTAATGGTATAACGGATAAATGGTCAGTGATAAAAATATAATCGAACCCTAGTAATAAATGATGAGCGGCCCATTCTTTTATAAATTTTTCATCGCGCGCGTTAGTAAATAACGCAACGGTGTTTGTTTTTTTGACATATGGTATGTTTTTTTTATTTTCACGTATAGATTTATAATCCTTAAATTTTGCTCCTTTAAGACTAAAAGCGTGTAACGACATATTATATGTTTTATTATATGAATATAAAAATAATATAATAAAAATAATATAATAAAATGATTATGAATTTATGAATTATTGAATTTACGAGATTCTCCCGTAATTGGCGTTTAATGCGTTTTTTCATCCAGGAGCATTATGGCCATAGCGGAGTAGTTGTGGAGATCGATGAGAGTGTCGCGTATACATTCATCGTCAATAAGGGTAACGCCATTTTTTGAAATAGATAGAGAACGTTGTATTTTATCTTCAATACGCATAAGAACGCCGATCACGCCAAACTGGGCAAATGCATCGCCATAATCTGTATTCTTTTTCTTGAATAATTCAAGTGCTGATTGTTGAACCTGTATCATTTGTGATACACGGTCGGGAGTATGTGTTTCCATTGTTGGTATGCGTATGTAATATATGTGTGTGATAAAAAGAAATAGTTAATATTGCGCATAATATTGCGAATAATATTGCGAATAATATTGCGCATACTATTATAATTATGAATTGAATATAAATGCTAAAAGTAAAATAAATAAGAAAAGTAGAGAAATAAAATATAGATTGATAGATTAAATAGTTAAAAAGAATAATAAGGTAATGATAAAGGAGATAGTAAATAATTTAGTAAATAATGTTGAAAGGTTAGGTAATGGAGAAGCTAATAATATAAATATAATTATGAGTGGTGGAGCATTTAATGCAAGTTATATGGCGGGGTGTTTATATTTTTTAAAGGAGTTGAAAGATAAGGGTGTAATTCGTATAAGTAATATATCGACGTGTAGTGCTAGTGCATTATTAGGTTTATTATTTATGATAAATAAGATTGATATATTTGTGGATAAGTTATATAAACACTGTGAGGATAGTTTCAGGAGTAATAAGTATGTTATATTTAGCGATGATAGTATGAGTTGTTTATTGGAAATGATAAAGGCGGAGTTACCGGAAGATATATTAGATATAATAAATAATAAGTTGTATATAACATATTATGATGTAAAGGAGTGTCGTCGTATAGTTATGAGTGTATATAATACGGTTGATGAATTATTATGCGTGATAAGGAGGTCGTGTTTTATTCCATATTTCACGATGGATAAAGCATTAGAGGATGGAAGATACTTGGATGGTGGAACACCGTATATATTCAAGAGTGAGGATTGTATAAAGAATTTATATATAAATGCAATAACACGTGATAAGATATTTGATTCAGTTGTTATAAAAAAGGATAAGACGAATGTTCATCGTGTAGTTACAGGTATATTGGATATTCACAATTTTTTCTTTAGAGGTAAAAAAACGGCGATGTGTAGTTATGTCGAGGAGTGGAGTATAATGAGACAGATAAATTTTGCGATGATAGAGTGGCGTATATACTGTGTATGTGTATTTTTTTATATATTGAAGAGTTTGGAAGAGTTAGTACCGAATAAGTATTATAAAGATTTTAATATATTGAATACGATATGCAAACAAGTGCGATACGAAGTTGGAAAGAATATAGAATATTATTGTGTATGAAATAAAATATATAGTAATAGTAGTAATGAATGGTGTATTTAGAATACTATTATCATTTTTGGTAGGTGTTATTGGTGGAACAACGGCTGTTTTTACGGGTATAGGTGTATCGATAATGGTGCCACTAGTGTTATTTTTGGGGATAATAAAAGATTATAGGACGGCTGTTGGAACGATGTTTATGGCAGTCTATGCACCCGTAACATCAATACCTGCATATAATTTTTATAAATCCGGTAATTTAGATATGGTTGTTGGAATAGCGATAGCTTTAGGTTATTTTACAGGTAGTTATATGACATCAACATATTATATAGATAGGGTCGAGAAAGAGTTAATATATTTATTATTTGGAATATACTCTTTGATAGTAGGTTATATATTTATAAGAAAATCAAAGTATATTACAATGTTAAAATAAAGTAAAAATTATTAAAAAAGTGTTAAAAAGGTTTTAAAAAAATATATGTATATATTACATTACATATAATGATGTTATTTTCTTTAAATGCTAAAAGGCGTGTTCCTTTACATAAACAATCATTGTTGAAACAGCGGCAGATAGATCAGAATGTTGAACAAAGTAAACAAGAAGTGTATATGTGTGAACACGTCAAAGATAAAAATACGATTGTAAAAGATGTGATAACGTATGATATAGGGGAGTCATCAAATGATTTAGATTTAATAGCTTCGGAACCACAGATGGAAGAGCCTATAATAGAAACATTGTCAAATATTGTTGCCACCAATAATGAAACAACTGAAAAAGAACCTAGTGTTAAAGTATACGAACCTATACTCGATCCCATACTTGAGGAGGTATGCAACAATGAGGAAGTATCTGGTATTAGGAAAGAGGCAGGTAATCTGAAAGTTGCGGTAGAGTTAAACAAGAAAAAGAAGAAGAACGGGAGAAAATAGAGAAATAGCTATGATAAATTATATATTGTATTAAGATTTACAATATATAATGCATATAATGCATATAATCCGTATGAAAATATTACTTTGCCGATGACGATGTTGGAGATGTTTGAATAACAGTTTTTGTAACAGCTTTCATAACTTTTTGCGGAGGTGGTTGTGGTTGTGGTTGTTGCAACTGATGTTGAACTGGTGATGGTGTAGATTGCGCACTAGATTGCGCACTAGATTGTAACATTATATTAATGGGTGAAACAATAGAAGGAGTAGTAATTTCTTGTGTGGACAAAATTGTTTTACCACAGGTGCCTCGTTTATGGCAAGATAATGCATGCTGATTTTTAGCGACATATCCACATTTTTCACAAAAACACTTAGATGATAAAAATCCATATTTAGAAGATAATAGTTTATCAAGTATTGGGAGTTGAAGGTCTTCTATACTTTTTGTTATTTTTTGAGAAAACTCTTTAACTAATTTTAATTGAATTAATTTCTGCTCTACAAATATTTGATATTCATTATTAATATCATCTAGCGTGTCTTTGCTAATAGAATAGTCATCAGTTATCGTAATTTCGTCTAATTTAGATTTGAAAGAATCAATAATATCAATAGCAATTTTAATAATATCCTGGTCATAATTTACATTATGGATATAAAGTAGAACATTTCTATTATGTATATTTATCTCAAAGTTGTCTTTATTGACAATACCTCCTTCTTGAGAAAGAAATAATCCGGAACAGTTTTGTGTATCTACGTCGTGAATAAATTTTTTAACTTGGTCAGAACCTACGTTTTTTGATTCATAACACTTATTCTCAACTAGAATCCTTTGTCTATCTTTTCTATGAATCATAATGTCTCCTGATTCTTTTTGAGAACCTACATACTCAACCTCTGCCGATGGAAACAACCCCCTTAAAATGTTCAACACAATATTCTCAGACATTTTTCCCTTTGAACTAGAATTTTCCATCCTTTTGAGAACATCTTTTACTTCTGATTGAAGCGCATTTTGCGATGAAGATATAGAGGAAAATTGTGACAATGTGGCGTCTTTATTTGAATCAACCATTTTTCTAGTTGAATCAATAACATTAGAAAATTTTGCATCAATGTTTTTAATAAAACCATCCAGTGATGATTGTGATAATGGTTCTCCATCTGTTTTTGATGTTTTACTAATTTCGTCAGTTATAGAAGAACAAAAAGATCTTATGTTTTCATTAATCTGTCTAGAAAGGTTTTCATTATTTTTTGGAACAAGTTCAGTTAACAATAAATGTGTCTTATCTAATATATTACCATTTGATTCTTTGATCAGAGGTGCAATCTTATCCGCAATATTCGACGACAAAATCATTTTTAAATCATCAATATATTCTTTCTTAAACTCCGTAAGCTTTAAAAATAGTAGCTTACCATATTCACTTTGTTGATTTGTAAGTTGTGCTTGAATATTAGCAATTCCATTCATAATTTGTGAAGTAATATTACTATTATTTACAGGATTAGTTGTCTGCATAATAGATGCAATAATATCCGTAAACATAATGTTCATTTTTTCGAAATCTAGTTCAGGATGTTCTTTATAAAAAGCCCAAACCTTTGCACTATTACACGTAAGAGATGTATTAACAGATTCTGACATTTGTCTTATGTATTTATTTATTACGTTATCTTTAAGTTGGTTTGGTTGATTCAAATATTTGACAAACTTTAAAACAAACTTAATAAAATAACATAGTTTGGTTTAAACTTCTAACAAACTTTAAAACAAACATCATAAAATAACATAGTTTGATTTAAACTTTTGACAGACTTTGAAACAAACTTGGAAAAATTACAGAAAATTGTAGTTTTTTTTCCTAAATATATAAAAAGATATAAAAAAATTAACGAAAATACGAGGCCAAATTGGTTAACTGCGTA
>Ga0214923_10003454_pt1 | contig 19806 bp, 21 predicted proteins | sample LL1510_MetaG_FD_177993 | JGI IMG/M metagenome (GOLD analysis project Ga0214923, IMG submission 177993) | Freshwater microbial communities from Lake Lanier, Atlanta, Georgia, United States - LL-1510 | ecosystem: Environmental > Aquatic > Freshwater > Lake | place: USA: Georgia | collected...
CGCCCTAAGTCGTCTTCTGTGTTGTTGCCCCGCCGTCGGTCTCTCTCTCTGTTGCTGCCCCGCCGTCGGACTCTCTCTCTGTTGCTGCCCCGCCGTCGGACTCTCTCTCTGTTCTAGGCTTTCTGGGCGGGGGACCTGAGGGATGAATTCCAGGCGGCCTGCGGGGCCTATGCGTACAATATACGGATCTCGGGCAAATCGGGCGCTCAGTTGTTCTAGGGCTCGTTCCGAATGCTGTATACGCAGGGCTCGTTCCGTTTGCTGTAGTTGTTCTAGGGCTCGTTCCGAATGCTGTATACGCAGGGCTCGTTCCGTTTGCTGTTGTTGTTCTAGGGCTCGTTCCGAATGCTGTATACGCAGGGTTCGTTCCATTTGCTGTATACGCTCCTGTAATCGGTCCATTTGCTGTATACGCTCCTGTAATTCGCGAATGCGGGCCTCATGTGTATCGACCTCCGCGCGCGCTTCCCGCGCCTCGCGCCGTAGATCTGCAACTCGGACAATTCCATGGGAGGGTGCTTCCGCATGGGAGGGTGCTTCCGCATGGGAGGGTGCTTCCGCATGGGAGGGTGCTTCCGCAGGGTCGGTCTCTAAATCTAGGACCGCGCGCGCATACACCATGGCATGCCGGAGGTGCTCTCTTGGTGGCTGTTGTCGTCGCAATTCTGCACGGGCGTCTCTCCGCGCCTGCGAGTCTGTCGGTCTAAGTGATTCTAGAACTAGTTGGTGTAGATCGGATGGTGCCTCTCTTGTGGGTGCCTCGGATGCGGGTGCCTCGGATGCGGATGCCTTCGGGGAGGCGGATGCCTTCGGGGAGGCGGATGCCTTCGGGGAGGCGGGGGAAGTGCTCCCGCCTAGTTTAAAGACTTTATAAACGCTTCCAGTATGTCTCGCCTCACAATGGAACTCGCCCACCATGGACATTTCCCCAACCATCCGGTACGTGCTGGCGCCTGCCAACACTATAGCGGCTCGTTGCGGGTCGGGTTCAAGGACGAAAACGGCCGACGTCTTGTCTTTCAGAAACCGCTGCAGCGTGCAGGCGTTGACGTACGCTTTGAACGGTAGCCCAATGGCCTTTCCCAGCTCGACGAAGAGTTGGCTCGTGTCGTCGACCACTTTATCGTCAATAGTGAAATTCGTGATGGATTCTTTGCACTTTAAATACAAAGACGACGATGTTCTTGGGTTGATCGCCCGCTTCAGTCGGTCCAGATCGTGCACGGACGCGGTGACATGGCGGTCGTTGATCACAATGCACACCTTGCCGTCTTGCTCGGCGTTGAACGTGACCGACGACTGCATGGAGTACTCGTCGAGTTCAATCATCTTCGCTGGTAATTCGACTTCTTTTGCGTGGACCTTTTCACATGTCCTGGCGACGAGAGAGGCGCACGGTCGCATCATGAGACGCCCGTTTGTATTGTACCACGCGGCGTACCCCGTTAACATGTCCATTAATTCTTTAGCTTTAGCCTTTTGACGGCTCAGCTCTGCGGAGTCCTTTACTATGTTCTCATCATCATAAACAGCTTCCCCCATACCATTTTGTTCACTGTAATCCATAAGGCGACAAACTTCGGCGTTCAATTTCAACGTACGTAGGTAGCGGTCGATTGACTGGACGGTGTATGGCAAGGCGCTTTCTAAAAAGTGCTGTAGCATTATTATGTACGCATCGATCAAATGGTCTGGGAGTGGCCTTCTGAGGTGTTCTAACCGGGGGAAATACTGGTACATGAAGAGGTAGACTTTGGAGATCGGTTGTTCCAAAAACACGGGTTGAATCAGCGTCCCAGTGTATGCCTGTTCTAAATCCATTTCTAGAAGCGGGTGTAAGACGTGTCCCATGTCGCCGTTAGGACTGAACTCCATTATATATATATTTAGATTAAAATTTGCCATCATATAGAATGGTACAACTAGTTATGTCAGGCCCCGCCCCCATGATTCGGCAGATTGGGGAGGACAAGTGGCTCTACGCCAAGCACATCATGGTCAAACACCCCGAACGGAAGTCTTTCGAGGTAGCCGCCCTCCTCGATGTGAACGGCGAGATCGAGTGGCACTACACCGTCAAGCGCGAAAACGCCCTTTTGTTCAAAGTCACCACGCACAGGGACATCGTCGTCTCCCGGTGCTCATTCTGACCAGGTGCTGTAGTTGAAGGGCGACACTTTGATGTTGGGCAGTTCGTTGGCCCAGTACTGCACCCGTTTGTCGACCACCGCCTGCGGCATGACGGGCGCCGCGATTTCTCCCGTTTGGGCGGGTTTAGGCGCGAAGCAGTTGGCCCCCAACCGTTGCAAGAGGTTGTTGTTGTAGCCCCCGTTCACCCCCGGGTGCCCGCACGGCGTGATGCCCGCCTCCTTGTACTGCTGCCATGTCTTGTACTGCGTAGGGTAGAGCACCATTTTATCGTCGGACCACCCGTAGTCGCACCACTCCGCGCCCCTCTTTTGCCCGTCCTTGACCTGGTCGAAGGTCGCCAGCTTGCCCATGTACGCCTTGCAGAGGGCCTTGGCGTTCTGGTAGTCGTACTGGCCCGGGACGTGGAAGACCTGCGCGCCAGAACCGCCCGACTTTGAAGTGTCCGTCACGGTCATCAGCAGGGACGGCTTTTCCATCAAGTCCGTCAGGACCGCCGAGATGTTGACGCCGAAAAAGTAATGGACGCCGAACCCGGCAATCACCACCATGAAGAGGGCGAGCATGAAGAGCTCGACCTTGTCGTAATCGCTGGTGGCGGCGATGCCTATGAACACTACCCCCAAAATGAGCGGAATCAAATACATATTTATATTGGTTAAAAAAAACTAGTGTGCGCAACAATTGAGGCTGAAAATATGAATCCTTTATTTTATGGAACGGGCCACGCGCCTCAATATGGACACCTTGTTTGAGCACAAGAAGCAGAGCAACCTCCTCACCCTGAAGACCTACAACACCGTGCTGGAACGCGTCCACGTGCGCATCAAGACGGCGTCGCGGCAGCACTTGAACAACGACAGCTGCTGGTTCGTCGTCCCCGAAATACTCTTCGGCGTGCCGCGGTACGACGTGCGGGCCTGCACCGCCTACATCATCCAACAACTGGAAGACAACGGGTTCAACGTGAAATACACCCACCCGAACCTGCTCTTCGTTTCCTGGGGCCACTGGGTGCCCGACTACGTGCGCTCCGAGTTCAAGCAGCAGACGGGCATCGCCATCGACGGCTTCGGGGAAAAGATAGAAAAGAAGGAAGAGGTCAAGGCGACGACCCTCGTAAAGCACGACCCTAAATTTAAACCGACTACCAGCTACGCCCCCACGGGGAGATTCACCTACGACCAGGAACTCCTGAACACGATCGAAACCAAAATTGCGTAAATTTAAATAACACAACAATGGCCGAAAAAACAACCTCGCGCTGCTCCAACCGCTGCGCGCTCCTCTTCCTCTTCCTGCCGTTCCTTTTGATTTGTAGTTTGGTCTAATCACCAGAGGAGGTAGTAGCTCAACCATGCAGCGCTGTATTTAGGCGCGTTCTTCCATTTGTGGTTGCGCGTTAGGAACCGCTGCCGCCGATCCTTGTCCTTGTGGAAAGTGTAGTCCGCGTAGCCCCGTTGGCCGAAGTGGACCATGCGGTGCCCGTCGAACACCATGTACTTTTTATCCTTCCTAGTCGACACGTAAACGGCCAGTCCAAGCGACTGCCCCTTTTTACGCACCGTCTCGGGGACGCTTACCCTGTTTAGCTCGGCCAGCTTCATACAATACAAAAATTTTATATTTTTAAATGTATGAAACGTGCGGCAGACGGTGATGATAGACGAGGGAGATACATCCACCTCGTGCCTGATAAATTAAGAGCAGTTTTAGATCAACACCCCGATTGGGGCCCGATTGGAGCGAGACACGACCCAGACGGAAAAGTATATGCAGAATTTGAAACCCCCTTCCCAATTGGGGAAGAACAAAAGTTTCAATATGCAGTTAACCATTATCATTTTGAAAAGGGGTTAAAATGCAGAAGAAGTAACTTTTCAAGAAGGAATTGCGTCCAGTCGGAGAGGCCTTGATAAACTGCGTTTTAGCCTCTAGGCATTGCCCGAATCCACGACCACCATTGATAGGTTTAAGGGTGTCGCCCTCTTGGCCATAGGAGTTCATGGTGAATTGTTTTTAGAGGACGATATGCAGTACAGTATGGTACAAACACCTGTCCGTTTATCACATTTGAACCAGACCAGTTGTGGTATTGGCAATTATTATAATTATCATCGCTTCAGGGAAGAAGTAGTTCCCCGATTGCAACAACTTCAATACGATGAGTCCTATGTAGAGGCTGTCCGTGGTTACATGAACCACCACGCGTCCAGGGCGAAATCGGGGCATGAGGGTGCCGACAAAAACCCGTCGTACATGGGAGATCGTCGTATTGGAGATAATACAAGGCTTTATGAATATCAGAGAGGAGACCAAATCCCTAACAAATTGTATATCATGGAAGGCGGTAGCGCCGTTGGAGAGATTCTTACAATTAGCTATATTATCAATCCAGTCGATCACACATTCATTGCATTTAAATGCTCTTTTTCATTGCGTCGAATATTAGAGTTTTTACATTCGCACGGGATCGACCACGTAATAAACGCAGATTTCAGTTGCAACGTATTCAACGGACAACTCACGCCTGGCCTCGACTCGGTCGTGGTTCACCGAGGGAAAAAGGTTAGAGCAGACAGTGTAAAAATGGGATTGGGCGTACATCCATGGAGCAGTGGCGGGAGAACACGGGGTTCCAAACGTCGAACAACGCGACGATCTAAACGCAGGAAATGCCAGAAACGTGCTTAAACTAATCATCCTCATTGGAGGTATGCTCTCCAGTCTAGGGTTCCTCCTCTTGGCGGCGGTGCTGCGCCGTGCCAAGTACCCGGGCTACACCGTGGCGGGGCAGCTCTTGCAGTTTGTCACCACGGAAATGATCTGGCGCGACAACCCGTCGGGCGTGGTGATATGGACCGATCGGGCCGTCGCCGCGGGCAACATGCTTCTGCTTGCGCGGGAGCACCAAGCTCGCGGCATCTCCAAGATGACCATGGGCGCCGCCCTTTCGGCCACCCTCATCTTCAAGGTGGTCGACTGGAGCTTGGGGGTGTCCCCCTGGTACACGTGCTGGCATTTTAACATTGTAGCGAACAACGTCGGCTTGATTTACGCCTACGGGCCGCTGCCCTGGTACATTTATATCATGCAACACGCGCTCTGTTTGGGGGCGTGGGCCGTTCCTTTCCTATTGGAAATGTCGTAGTAGATCTCTGATAGTGCGCAGCTTCTTGCCATGATAGACCCCCGCGAACTCGGCCACGTGGGTCAGCTCCAGCCCCGAGAGAGAGAAGAGTCTCGAATTTGGGCGGAGTGCCGCACATGGCAGAATAAGGGTGACAAATAGGCAGTGAAGGGTGACCTTTTCACGGCATAGTTTCCCCAGCAGCTCGCGAGCTCGCTGGGTCGACACATCTACGGCGAGCCTCTCCAGGCAAATCCGCCCAGTGGCCCCGTTCACGGCCCCTTCAAGGATGAGGTACAGGGCGGCCTCGGCGCATTTGGGATTGCAGTACGCCGTCGCCGCGTGCAGAGGGGTCCCTCCGAACACATCGCGGGCGTGCAGGTCGGCCGCCGCCCCGTGGGCGAGCAGCCACTTCACGTGCGACGACTTGCCCATCGAGGCCGCGGCGTGGAGCGGGCCGTAGTTGGCGTCGTTTTTCCGGCAGACGTCGGCCCCCTTGTCGCGGAGCCACTGCAAGATCGGTATCGGCGCGCCCGACAAGCACGCCTGGAACATGGGGGTGCAGCCCGTGAGGCTCGGGGTGTTGACGTCCGCCCCCATCTCGACCAGCCACTGCGCAATGTCCAGCCGATGCATGAAGACCGCGCAGGACAACGGGGTGGTGCCGTGCTCGTTGGCGCGACGGACGCACGCCCCGAATCGGTAGAGCAGCCGCATGATGTCGAACCTCGAAGCCGCGCAGGCATGGTAGAACAACGAACACCCCTTGCAGTCCACCGCGCTAGCGTCCTCGCCGTTCATCAGGTACCACTCCACCGTCCGGGCGTCCCCTCGGGTGCACTCAAATATAAGTTTGAAGGACATTTTGTTGTGTTCCTAAATTTGTAAAAGACACAACAAAAAATGAAGACTATCATCGTCGGCGATCAGATGTTCGTGGCCAGCTCCACCGAGGTCGGCGTCTTCGAGCTGCCGACGATGGTCCGCGTGGCCGTCCTCCCCCTCCGGGGCGTGACCCACTTTGCCGCCAACGACAAGGTCTACGCGTGCCTCGACTCCGGCGAGGTCGTGGACGCCTCGGGCACCCGTTTGGGAGTGCTCGAGGGCACCGTGACGGCCTTCGCCGCCATCGACGGCGCGGTGGTCTACGGGCGGAAGCAGGACCACTTGTACTGGGTAGGCGTCATGGACGAGGAGGGCGTGCGCGAAACGCCGACGCCCGACGTGGTCTACGCCCTCAGCGGGGAAGGGTCTAGGTACGCGGTCGGGTGCGACCAACGGGTCGTGGTGTACGACCAGGGCGTCGACGTCTTCAACCTCCATCTGAAAAAGTCGGCGGTCTGCATGTGCATGAAGGGCGACACCCTCGTCATCGGCATGGCGGTCCCCGACAAAATCCCCTACGCGGCCTGCTGCGTGGTCAACCTCGCGAACAAGACCGTGACCTACCCCATGTACGGCATCGACCGCCCGCCCGATCGGGTCATCGCGGTGGCGTGCGGCGACGGGGCCGTGGCCTACAGCACCAAGGACAGGACCACGGTCATCCGGGATGACGTTTTTGAGTTGTCCCTTTACGGGAACCAGCTCTTTCTTGCGCGCGACTGCTTTGTCGTCGTGAGCGACACGAACATTTGCATCCAGGCCTTTTGAGTTAGGGTAGAAGATTTGAAAATTCTGAGCTCTATTACATGAACTACCTAAAACAATATGAAACGATCCCCCACACCCGCCTCTATTTGAAAGAGGTCGACACCAAAGAGGAGCTCAAGGCGTTCAACGTGGTCGTCTACGGGACCACCACCATCGCGGGGACGGGCGACGTGCACAACATGGTGCCGCTCTACTACCTCCCTTCACACCCCTCCTTTGTGGCCAACACCGTGGAGCGGTTGAAGAAGTACGCGGCGGCTCTAGAGGAAGAGAACACCATGACCTGCGGCGAGATGCCGGACAAACTGCTGACGCACCAACAGATCGCGGCCGACTACCTGAACATCCACAGCCCCTACCGCGGGCTCCTGCTCTACCACGGGCTGGGGTCGGGCAAGACCTGCTCCTCCATCGCCATGGTCGAGGGCTTCCTCCGAGAGAACGTTAAAATTTTTGTCCTGACCCCCAAATCCCTAGAACAAAACTTTCGAAAGGAGCTCTTGAAGTGCAGCCCCGCCTTCAAACTGCCGCGCCATTGGGTAAAGGGGGACAAGTGGACGTCCACCACCGACAAGGAGCCCAACTACGACGCGCTGGAAAAGTCGGACCAAGAGGCGGTCGACCAGGCCATCAACGAAGAGATCGACACCAAATTCCAGTTCGTCCACACCAACGCGCTGACCGCCATGAACTTCAAGACCCTCTTCCCCGAAAACCCCTTCAACGGCGTGTGTGTCATCGTCGACGAAGTCCACCAACTGGTCGCTCGAATCGCCGCGGCCCTGAAGAACGACATGCCCGACCTGGTCGCCAAGACCCTCTACGAGTGGCTCATGGCCGCGCGCGGTTGCCGCGTCATCGCGCTGACGGGGACGCCGATCGTCAACGGCCCCGCCGAGTTGGGGGTGCTCTACAACATCCTTAGAGGGTACACGCGCATTTGGAGAGTAGGGGTAACGGACGCCGTGGACGTGGACCACCTGCTGTCGACCCAATTGGAGCCGCTCAAATCCTCCATCAACTTCGTCGGGTACAACAACCACACGGTAGAAATCACTCGAACCCCGGACCAGTTTGAAAACGTCTACGAGGGGCATCAAAAGGTCGGGGTCAAGCGCGGCAAGCCCGTGAGCGACGAGCAATTCACCAAGGAGTTGGACGCGGCCATGAAGGACCTGGCGCGCAGCCCCGCCACGGTCTCGAGCGTAAAGTCGTTGCCGGACACGGACATGGATCTCGCCCCCGCCACGTTCAAGCGGCGCATCCTGGGGCTCACCTCCTACTTCCCCGACATGAAGTCGTTGTTGCCGGAGCTCAAGCCGCTCATCATCCACCGCATCCCCATGAGCGAGTACCAGTCGGTCGTCTACGCCAAACTCCGGGATTCGGAGAAAGATGAAAAGGAGGAGATTCCTGCCAACTACCGGGCCGCCTCGAGAGCCGCGTGCAACTTCGTCTTCCCCAAGGGCGACGAGCCCTACCTGAAAGACATTGAGCGGTACAGTCCAAAATTTAAAGAAATGCTCAAGACCATCGAGGGCATCTCCACCAAGCAGTTGGTCTACAGCTCCATGCTGGAGGGGCTGAAGGTGTTCAGCGAGTACCTGGACGCGGGGTACGAGGAGCTGAAGGTGAGCGACGGCCATGTCCTCAACAGCGCCACCCCGAAACCAAAGTACGTCATGTACACCACCTCGAGCAGCGAGGCCGACCGCGAACTTCTCAGGTCCATCTTCAACCAGAATTGGAAAGATGTCCCCGAGGCCATCGCCGAGCAGGTGAAGGGCATGAACGTCCGACTCTTCGTGGTCTCCGCGGCGGGGGCCGAGGGCATCTCCCTCATGAACGTCACCACCGTCCACCTCATGGAGCCCTACTGGCTCCCCGGGCGAATGGACCAGGTCGTCGGCCGCGCCCGCCGCATCTGCAGCCACACGACAACGGAGGACGGCGTGACCCCGCACCTCTACCTCATGAAGGACTCGACCGACGAAGACATTTACGCCATGGCCGTAGAAAAGAAGAAAGAATTTGACAACTGGCTGGCCATGCTGAAGGAGACGGCCATCGAGTGCGACCTCCACGGCAAGTGCTTCCGCCCGAAAGGCAATGGAGAACGTTCAAACAATTTTGATTCTGAATAGAGTTTACGAACTACGTTTTAGAAACCCTGTAAATGGGTGTCTACGTGTACGTCTCCCTCCACATGAACGCCCTGAAAATCGGCCACTACGCCAAACAAAACGCCTGGTGCCGCGTGGCGCACCGCGGGTTCTACTCGTGCGTCTGCCCTTCGGACCTCCACGGGCGGGTCGGGGTCGACGACGTGGAGCTGATCGCGTGGTTCCCCAAGTTGACCTCGAAAGACGAAAAAAAAATTCACAAAGCCCTGAAGGAGTACGCCATCTGCGGCGAGTGGTTCCGCGGAGAGGCGTTTTCTAAATTTTCAGAAATGGTCAAGGACGAAAACAAAATGGCCGACTGTTCGAAAGAGGCGGCCCTGGCCACCCGGGCTAGACTATAACGAGTGTCCCCGACGAAAAAAAAATAGGGGGCTTTATTATATGATCCATCGAACCTTGAACACCAAAGTAGACCAGACCAGGTCCATGGTCAACGGCGAACTGACGGCCACGGATGTGGTCATCAACAAGAGTCTCACGGTGACGGGGTCGATCACGGCGCGCGCCGTGGTGACGGACACGGTGCTCTGCGACGACACCCTCTACGCCAAATCGGTCCACACCACCGACATGGCCATCAAGACGCTCACTGCGACCGACCTGATGGCCGACCGCACGGAAACGACCACGCTTTTCGTGACAAAGATCCCCACCGACGAGTACGCCGTGGGGTTCGTCGGGTCGTCCAAGATGAAGTGCGCCGAGCTGGCGTCGGGCGTCCAAACCTGCGTCCGCACGCTCCGCCTCAACATGGGCACGTTCATCCTCTCCTACTCCTTCCGCCCGGGGGGCGAGGGCGTGGTCTCCGAGTACGAAGTCGCCGTCCTGCAAGACGACACGCCGCTGAGCACGCAGAGCTCGGCCTCCACGGCCAGCCGCCACTTTATTGTGTCGGGCTCCTGCGTCTGCGTCGCCACCTCCGAGTGCTTCGTGAGCCTGGTCGCCCGGGTCACGTTTGAAGGGACGATCGGGGTTGAGAACAGCGATTTAATTTCGTGTCGGATTGTATGAAGTACCTCTGCGAGTGCCCCTCCGTTTTACCGAGGGGGGTCCTGACCCCGAACGGGGCCAACATTTCGACCAACGTCCGCATCGCCAAACAAATCCTGAACGCGACGCACCTCTACGTGCCCCCCACGGTCGCACCGAAACAAGTGCTCCGAAACTCTACCTTTGTCGAAATTGTGGACAACACCAGGTTCGACGCCGTGCGGGCGTTGAACGTGAGCGGCACGTCCTTGGTGACGTCCACGATCTCCGGCGGCGTCTACTGCAGCACCGTGGACGCCGAGAGCGCCGTTTGCAGGAGGGCGGCGACGGGAGTCACCACGGCGGCCGTCATCTCCACCAAGGCGCTCTACCGAAAGGACGCCACGGTGCTCCGGGGGGCCACCCTCGACTTGACTCAAGGGGTGTGGTTCATAACCTACAGCGTCGTGGTGCCGCCGTGTGCCTGGGTGCACGCCTACGGCGCGGGCAGGGAAAAGGTGGGGGAGGTCTTGATCCCGAACAAGCACGAGGGCGCGGTGGGGTGCTCGTTCTTGTACGTGGCCGACGGCGAAACCCTCTCCTTCTGGGCCGAAACCGCCAATGAACGGGCGGCAGGCACGGCCGCCGCGATTAAAATAAGCGTTTAAAGAATGCGCGCGCAGACCCTCTTCAAGACGGACACGCTCGTGTTTTTCGACGACTTTTTAGACAAGAACATCCTCCCCTTTCGGCAGCACTTTCCCAAAATGAAATCGATCCACGTCCCCAGCAACAAACGGTACACGCAAATCCTAAAGGGCAGGCCCGACAGGCTTTACCCCGTCATGTTTTCCAGAAAGTACAAGGCCAACCGCTTCGCCCGCTACCTCGCGCGGACTCGGAGCCGTCTCTGCATGCAGTGCCAGAACTCGACCACGCAGGGGCTTTCCATCCCCAAGATGCAGGAGATTATCCGCTGGGCGAAGGCGTCGGACAAGCCGCGCACGGTGCTCTTTGATTTGGACAAGACCCTCCTGCCAAACAACTTTTTATTCGACGACAAGGACATGGGCAAGGTACCCCACGTCTTTTCCTTTGAAGACATTGCCAAGTACATGGCGGGGACGGCCGAGAGGTTCGACGCGGTCAAGTCCATGTTTTACCACCTGCGGACCAACGGGGTCGCGTGCAAGATATTCACCGACAACGGCTGGGCCCTCAAAGACGACCACAAAGAATTTAACTTTTTCTTACAAGTCATGCAGGTCCTCGACCCGCACATGCTGGCCGACGACCTCATCTACGGGTACCGGGACAAGGTCAACACGTTCAAACGAGACAAGTCCTTGATGAAACTGTACAGGGCAATCTAACCCTATATATATATGTCGCACTCTTTGTTGGAACCAATGTCCGTCCGCGACCTTTATAAACTTACTCCCTCCAAAACGGTACGCTTAAAAGACCAGTTTTCTGAGGTCTTCCGACATTCGAAGATCCCTCTTGGGTTTTTGTATGGTCTACCTTCCAAGTGGTTAAACTCCTATTATAAATATTTGTGCGAAGAAATACACCGACAGCGGAAACTCGGGTACACGTCTGCCCAAATATACAAGTATTATCAACAGGTTACCGAACCGATGCCTATTCCGACTATTTTACTGTGCAGGCTCGGAGTCGAATGTGGAACGAGCGACCCAGAAACAACCCTGGACCTACAAAAAACACACCTGTTATTTTATAAAGCCATTCTAGGTCAACGGGGGGGCAAAAGGCGCAGACGAACGAAAAAATACCGAGCCGTATAGGATATGAAACACTTGGTAGTCTTTGATTTGGACGAAACCTTGGGAGATTTCGTCAAACTGTCGGAGATGGTCGGCCGCCACAAGCCGACCATTCAACTGATAACGCTGATCCTGGACCAGCACCCGCACATCCTACGCCCAATGATGTTTCACGTGCTTGATGTGGTGAAATCGCTGAAAGAACGCGGGCAGTGCACCGTGGTCCTCTACACGAACAACATGGGTCCCCGCCTCTGGACCTCCCTCATCAAGCAATACATAGAAAGAAAGATGAATTTCAAATTGTTCGACCATGCGATTCTAGGGTACCATTTACCCGGGGGTCGAACGACCTCTCAAAAGTGTTTGCGCGACTTACTTACTATTACAAAACACCCTCTGGCTACGCAAGTCTTTTTCGTTGACGACCAATTGCACGAGCAGATGCTCGGGGAACAGGTCTACTACTTTCACATCGCCCCGTACAAGTACATGAACGGGGACTTTGAGACGACGAACCTTCTCTTGTCCCATCTGGTGCACTTTTTCAAGACGCGTTAATGTTTGCTCAAGTACTCTTTTACCATGGAATCGTATGGCGAATCGTTGAACGATGGGCTCATAAAGCCTTTGCTGATCGCATCCTTTTTGCTCTTGTAAAAATGTTTGAATGCCATCATCTTCTTTCGCGCCTCGTCCATTTGTATCATTTGAGGGCGTGTGAGTTCGGCCGACATTGTGAAAGAATTGAGGTCAGCTGGAAGCTCGTCGGCAGCGTTTCGTGGATCTTCCATCCAATTGATGTATTGCGTAAACTTGCCGTTGGTAGGGCTCTTGGCAGGACTCTTCTTCGGGCTCTTGGCAGGACTCTTCTTCGGGCTCTTAGCGGGGCTCTTCTTCGGGCTCTTGGCAGGACTCTTCTTCGGGCTCTTGGCAGGACTCTTCTTCGGGCTCTTGGCAGGACTCTTCTTCGGGCTCTTAGCGGGGCTCTTCTTCGGGCTCTTGGCGGGGCTCTTCTTATTGCGGTTGGACCGTTTCAGAGATGATAAAACCGAGCTCCATGGTGCAGGGCTCTTGGCAGGGCTCTTCTTCGGGCTTTTTCTTCCGTTACTTTTCCGGGTATTTTTTCGGCAATAGGTTCGTTTACCCTTTGTCCACGAACAAGTTGAAACAGCCGTACATTCTTTCTGCGACTTGTATGGACATGCGGCAGAAACACCTCCGAAAAATCCCATATTATTACGCATATATAAAAAAAAATTTATTTGTGAAACCGGAGGCGCCTAGAATTTAGGCGTTTCTTAGGCCAGGGCGTCCTTCTCGGCGTCTTCCAGGCCGACTTCTTCGACTTCTTCGGCGTCTTCCACGATACCTTGGCCCTATAGACATAGCACCGATCTTTGTCCGCCTGTGACATTTTTGAAAAAATAAACTTTTGTTTGTCAAGAAAAGAGTTTTCGTCCACCTTTTTCCCGGCATCGATTTGCTTTTTGTATTCCTTGAAAGATTCGTCGCACTCTTCCGTCCATTGGGACGGCCAATTATTAGACCCTTCCATGCCGATCGCACCCATCCAGTAGTCGTCGTACTTTCCCATATACTAAACTAAAATATTTAAACCATGGGGAGCAGGGCCTCCAGCTCCTCGTACCACAAGTCCGTTTCCGACTTGGCGCGAAGCGTCGCCAGCTTCACCGACCAGGCCCTTTCCTGCGCGACGAGCTCGTCCACGTTCTCTTGCGAAAGGCTGTCCATCGGCATCTTGGTCAGGTAGGCGTAGCTCTCTTCCATCCGGGCGAAGCCCTCGCGCTCGAGCATGGCCTGAATCTCCGCCTGCGTCTTCTTGCGGAGGTCGATCGCGTCGTCCAAGATGGCCGTGATGTACTTGACCTTGTTCGTGAGGCGGCACATGGTGTGCTCCATCTCTTTCACCTGCGCGGCCTTGCGCACGCCGTAGAGCCGCAGCCGCACCTCGGCGAACTCGTCCATGATGGCCGTCACCGAGTCGTACTTCTTCAGGCGCCCCTGGTGGTCGAAGAGGTACATGTTGGTCATGCACTTGAGCGAGGTCAACTTCAGCTCCTTCTCAAGGTTTTCCAGGGGCGCCGCCAACTTGACGGTAATGTCCACGTTCGTGTCGGTGCTGTTTTCGGAGTAGTCCTTGACCGTCGTCCCCACCAGCGTCTCGAGGAACTCCTTGTAGTCGTCGGTCCAGGTTCCGACGGGCAGCTCGGTGATGTGCACCACCGAACCTTTCACTTCGTAGACCCCCTTGGTCAAAAAGCGCCCGTTGTCCGTCTTCTCGATGCCGCCCGTGAACCCCTTGTAGTACGGCTGGAACTCGTCGTCCACCGTCTCCCCTTTGAGTTTCCGCATCAAACACTGCGTGATCTGGCGAGGGTTGAAGGAGGGGATGTCGGTGCTGAACCCCGTCCCGATGCCCTTGCAGCCGTTCACCAGCACCATGGGGATGATGGGCACGTAGTAGGTCGGCTCGATCGGGAACCCGTCGTCCTCCAAGTAGGTCAGGACCGCGTCGTCCGCCTCTTTGAAAAGGAAGCGGGTCACCTTGCTGAGCGCCGTGTAAATGTACCGCTCGCTGGCGCTGTCCTTGCCGCCCTGCAGACGGGTGCCGAACTGTCCGCTGGGCGTCAAGAGGTTGATGTTGTTCGACCCGACGAACGTCTGCGCCATGTTCACGATGGCCCCGTTCAGGCTCGCCTCGCCGTGGTGGTAGGCCGACTGCTCCGAGACGTACCCGCTCAGCTGGGCCACCTTGATGTCCGCCGTCAGCTTCTTCTTGAACGCCGCGTAGAGAATCTTCCGCTGGCTCGGCTTAAGCCCGTCCACCATGTTCGGGATGGAGCGCTCGCAGTCGTACTTGGAGAAGTGGCGCAGCTCGTAGTTCACAAAGTCCTCGTACGTCACCGTCGGGTGGCTCGTGTTGAGGCTGGTCGGCACGTACTCGCTCAGCCACTGCTTCCGCTCGTCGGCGCGTTTGCGGTTGAAGACCATGTCGATCGACGCGCCACTCTGCGGGGTTTCTTCAAAGAGGACAATTTTCCGTTCTTTGAAGTAGGCCTTGAACTCTTCCGCCGTCGAGGTCCCGAGCCCCTTGTAGTACTTGATGGTCCAGCCCACGGGGTTCGTCGCCTTCCACGCGTGGTACTCGGCGTCGTTGTAAAAGGCCAACTGCTTGGTGCCCTTCTTGGCCTTGATGATGGGCGTGTTCATGAACCCCAAAAACTTCTCCTGCACCAGCGACTTCCACAGCACGTCAAAGAGGTTGATGCAGAGGCCCTTGATGTGGCTGCCGTCCAAATCCTGGTCGGTCATGAAGAGGACGCTCCCGTACCGCAGCTTGGTCTTGATGTCTTCTTTGGTGTAGACCTTGGACGTCTCCAGCCCAAGGATCTGCTTCAGCTCGTAGACTTCCTTGTTCTGAGAAATGTTCGCCAACAACTTGTCGCGCACGTTGGGCAACTTGCCGCGGAGCGGGTAGACGCCGAAGAAGTCGCGGTCTTCCTTGGAGAGGCCCGAGACCACCCCCGCCTTTGCCGAGTCCCCCTCGCAGAGGATGAGCGTGCACGCGTGCGACTTGACCGTGCCCGCGTGTTTGGCGTCGATGAGCTTGGCGATGCCCCGCACGCTCCGCGACTTGCGCCCGTCGTCCTTTTTCAAGGTGGCCGTTTCTTTCATGTGCGTCAGCGCCACCACCGCGTCCATGATGCCCAACTTAGCCACCTTTTCGGCGAACTTGTCCGACACCTCGCAGGTTGACCCGAACCCCGCCGCGGGCGTGTTCAGGTAGTCCTTGATTTGGCTGTCGAAGCTCGGGTTTTCGATGGTGCAGTTCAAGAAGAGCATGACGTGGTCCCGAATCGACGACGGCTTCACCTCGACCTTCTTCTTCTCCTTGATGTACGCCGCCACCTTCCGAACCAGCTGCGCCATGACGTAGTCGACGTGTTTGCCGCCCTTGGAGGTGTTGATGCCGTTCACGAAGGACACTTGCCCGTACTCTTCGACCATGGCGACCGCGAACTCCCACCGCGGGTGGGCTTCGTAGACCGTGGTCGGGTGGTAGAGCGCGACGTACTGCGGGAACGACCTGACGGGGATCACCTCGCCGTTCAGCAGGACCTTGACGCGCTTCTCGGTGATGCCCGCGAGGTCGTAGATGCGTTTGATCAAGATGCTCTGCATGTCGTCGGTCAACCCGGGCATGCCGAACCGCGCGTAGTCGGGTTTGAAGGTGATCCGGGTGTAGGGCTTCTTCTTGCAGGGCTTGATGACGGGCGGCTCGATCACCCCGAGGTTGTCGCGGAAGGTTTGGGTGTACTTGAGCTGCCGCGTCGCGTCCACGGTCTCCACCGTCGCCTCCGTCGACCAAATGAGGACCAATTTGACCCCGAAGCCGTTCTTGCCGCCGACGATCTTCTTCTCACTCGGGTCGTAGTTCGTCGAGGTCCGCAGGTGCGCGAAGATGAGCTCGGGGATGTAGACGCCGTGCTCCGGGTGCAGGGCCACGTCGATGCCGTCCCCGTCGTTCTCCAGCGTGATGACGCCTTCTGAAACCGCCGCGGAAATGTACGTGACGGGGCTCGCCAGCTTGCGCTGCGTGTGGTCGCTGCAGTTGACCACGCCCTCGTAGAAGAGGTTCAACAACCCGGGGTTGAGGGTGAGGGTTTTCAGTTGCATGTGGCCGTCGACCATGACCCAGGCGTCGATCTCGGTGGCCACCACCGACCCCATGTACGTGTCCGGGTTGCCCAGCACATGCTCAATGTCCGACTTCTTCTTGTAGCGGTCGGCCAAGCTCATTCGAAAGGGTTGTGGTAGAACCAAAATTTATATAATCGAATTCTATATAATGGCATCGTACACGATGCCGCTTGACATGCTAGAAAGAAAATATTACCCGATCTCCGCGGATTGCCAACCAATTGGTAATGAGTTGACGTTTGAACAAGTTATTCAGTCCATGAAAGGTAAAAAACCGTATCCTAGACCAAATTGTTCGACAAACGTGTTACCAACTGGCTTTGTTAGCAAAAGTGATAAGGTACCCTCGTATACCATCGATGGGTTCACGATCACGTTTGATCCTAAACATAAATGGGGGTTAAACAATTATTTCTAACTGATGCTTCTGAGAAACAAATAGGGACGTGCAACGTTGGTAAAATTATATTCTCCCTTTCCGGGAAACAAACCTTTTATGAAAGGTATGGCTTTACAAATCCAGGATATACGAGATTAATTGAACAACTGAAAGGTGTTGAGGTTGGTGATTTATTAAAGAGCAACCCACAGTTAACTGTTAAATTGAGCGAACTTGGTCTTAATGGAAGTTCAACGTTAAAGGATACATGTACGAAAATAATTGAAGCTTGCCATAGTCAAAAAAATCTTAGCGAGAATTTGTTAGCTAAGACGATTGCTGAAACAGCTGAAACCTACCTTGTCGAACGAGACAAAAACACGGACACATTTACACGGCCCATAATTAAAAATGGGGGGCGCACGCGTAAAAGACAGGCGACTCGCAGGACCGTCCCCCGGTAAGTTCATGTCTTTGGTTTTTATACTTAAAATTGTAAAGCTAATATAAAATGATACTTTTACCAACCGATAAGTACATACGAATCAACAAGAGATGTCAACCGATTGGGGGTAAACTTACAATTGACCAGGTGATGGATGATATCCGCGTTATAAATAGCCCAACTCAACTACCAACCCGGTGCGGCATTACAATACCGGTATTAGCGGTAGAACAGAGGGGTATTATGATACCTAACGGCACCATCAAAGGTAATACGTTTCATATTGACTTCAATGATACGAATCGCCTGCCTATAGATAACACAAATTTTAAGAATTGGCGCGAATCATGGAAAACTCTACCTCGACAAATAGAAACCTCATCGCAAACCCCTTCAGCTCAAAACCGCACAGAAGAGGGTTTGAATGAAGAGATAACACGTTTAGATTTATCCCATGACGAAGCCATTAAACAACACGATTGGCCAATGGCCGAGATGATACGTAAGCTTATAACAACAAAATCAATGCAATTACTGAAATTAAAGGAAGCAACGGCAAATGCGAAGTTCGAAGAAACCCTCAAAACAATCAAAACAAACTCAACCAAAATTCCACCACGGGAGGGATACATAAAAGCACTGGAGGCCGATGTAGCCAGGTTATATTCACAATATGATGAAGCGAATGCCCGTTATGATTGGGGCGAAGCCAACAGGTTAAACCTCGAAATAAGTGCCAAAATGAAAGAATTGCATAATGCATCGATAAAATCAGCAACTGAGACGTACAACGAAACATTCAAAAAAAAAATACATGAAATTGCAGAACAAGGACGCAAATTCACACTCGACCTCGCCGAATCACGAGCAGCCGCACAAGCGCGATCACATGCAGCACGCTCATACGAATTCCGAAAAGCCACCCGTGCAAAAAGAAAGCGTCCGTTACCTCCTATTAGTGAAGAATCTTCCGATATAGAGCTATTTACAGGTAATCGACCCGATTCTCCGCGTAAGGGCGGAAAAACACGAAGGATTAAATTTGTTTCCCTACTTTGATCGGGCGGTCGATGGTGACGACCTGGACGTCGTTGTCGACCACGGTGACCGTGAGGGGCGTGACGTCGATGCCCAACACGTAGCGGCACATCCACTTGTTGAACGTCGGCGTGAAGAGCGTGGACCCCTCTACCATAAAGTCGTGCGGGTCGATGGAGTAACTAAAGTCGTTGGCGACCACCTCGATGCCCATGTACGGGAGGGCGGTTTCGCTGTAGGTTTGGTGGGCCTCTTTGAACGCGGCAATGTCCGTGACTATAGCGTTGGGGAGAAACAGGAACTTACGGGGCCTCGAGTAGACGACCAACACGTTGGACGATTTCAACGTCTCGAACGCGCGCTGGACCCCGTCGTCGTCGACATAATAGAATTGAGGCGCTTTTTGAAAAAAGTTTAGGAGCCTGGCCCACCACCCAAACAACTGCCGGAGACATATATAAAAGAATAAGGCAACTTCCATTGGTAAGGTTCGGCCGATCTCTTTATTTTAGTTTCACCCTTGGTATTTTTTAGGCGGGTAATTCATGGCCAGTACCCGCAACAAGAACATGTACAGCGATTGGTGCTTCTCCCAAAAGCAGCTCGCGCGGGAGCAGGCCTACGTCACCTGCCCGTCCCCGTACGTGAACAACCGCCCGTCTTTCCCCGTGGGCGTGTTGAACCCCGCCATGCCCGCCAGTGTGTTGTCGAACAACGCCGTGGACATTGAGAGCCGCCTTTACGGAATCGGGGCGAACAACTTCGTCAACCCGCCGCGGAGGGTGAACCCGCAACTCGTCGCCCTTCCCTCGGTCGTGTTCGTGCAGCCCGCGCCTGTCTACCTCCCCAAAATACCGCCGCCGTTGGTGGGCCAGCGCCCATTTTAATCTTTTACTATATTAAATGCCAAGAATTGTAAAAACAGCACGCTACCAAAGAATCAACCAAAACTGTCAACCGTTTGGAAATTCCATGGATATTGCGGGTGTATTGGCTGACAGTAAATATCTCAATAGGCAGTCCCTTGTGCCCTCTAACTGTCCCAATGCATTACCTGTATTTCCGATGATTGATCAAAAGCTGAAAATACCAAGGGGACGTTATGATGAAGATAGTGGTACTTATGAATTTGATGATAAAAATGTTACTGAATTTATTGATGAAGATGAGTTTAACGACAACATGTTCGTGGTGTATCATGATTCCGAAGGAGAAGGAGAAGACGAAGAAGCACCAGCCGAAGAAGCCGCAGCCAAAGCAGCAGCAGAAGCCAAAGCAGCAGCAGAAGCCAAAGCAGCAGCAGAAGCCAAAGCAGCAGCAGAAGCCAAAGCAGCAGCAGAAGCCAAAGC
>Ga0214923_10003455_pt1 | contig 19804 bp, 19 predicted proteins | sample LL1510_MetaG_FD_177993 | JGI IMG/M metagenome (GOLD analysis project Ga0214923, IMG submission 177993) | Freshwater microbial communities from Lake Lanier, Atlanta, Georgia, United States - LL-1510 | ecosystem: Environmental > Aquatic > Freshwater > Lake | place: USA: Georgia | collected...
TATAAGGATATATTCACTAAATAACATTTATACCAATTTCAGAAACTCTTTTTGCATTTTTTGATAAATTTTCACTAAATCAACAAAACATTCTTTTAAATTCTGTTTTACCAAATTTATATCCACTGGGTCTTTATAAGCAATGCGAATAATGCTATCTGGATCATGCGGATGCATTTTCTTGAAACCACAATAAGTCAATGTTTTTACTCCTTCATAAAATTTGTCGTATAACATAAATTCAAGCGCTTTTCCAATCGTGTAATCCTCATTTTCAAGTGTAATATCATAACAATTCATCATTGTATTTTTTGATACTTCAATAAATAATTCGTCTTTTTCTAAAAGTTCATCAAAATGCTTTATTTTTCCCATGATTATATTACATGCTTTGTCGAGCAATTCACTATTGGAATAAATACCAATTGTTTTTAAGGTAAAATCAAAACTATCTTTTTTAACGATACGTAGTGCATCCAATAATTTCCAGTTCTTTGCTTCAAATTCAATTTCTTCTTGTTTTTTCCCTTCATCTTTCCATCCTTGTTTCTTTTTGGCGAGTTCCGCATCTATCTTGTCTAAATCAGGAGTTAATCCATAAGCACACGTGGATACCACATTAAATGTTCCATCTTCTTTTGCAGTACCAATTGTAAATTCACATGTTAAATGGATTTTTTCTCCAGGTAATTCTTCACTTAATTTCGGTCGTAACCGAACAAAATCAATAAAATATCCGGTAAAATCATCGGGTGGGAAAATTTCACGCGTTTTAGCTTCACTTAAATATTTATTAGTTACTAAATCCTTAATTAAGAAATCTTTTGTGGTAACATAAATAGTTGTATCTGTGTTATTTTCTACGTTGACTTCTAATTGATAATTTTTTAAAGGGAAATTTTCAATGTCGCGAATATGTATCGGAATACAACTCAACCGTTGTTTCAATATTTCATTGTTTAAACGACTCGTGTTTGCTATAATATTGGCTTTGTTTTCATCATAAGGGCTTGTTTTGAAAACCAAAATAGGAATGTCTGATAAAATGGTGCGACGAACAGCATTCGCTAAACTTACATTTACACCACTAAGATTTAAATTTAGCAAATCATTTTTATTGTAAATCAAATCTACTTTGGGATTCATATTCTTTTACTTATACTATATATTTAATATATTGTTATTAAATCAATTTTTTATTATTTTGATTATTTTGATTATTTTGATTATTTTGATTATTTTGATTATTTTGATTATTTTGATTATTTTGATTATTTTGATTATTTTTATTATTATTTTTTATATAAAAATGAGTTAAATATTTAAATGTATTAAATAAATATACTTTAGAAATAAAAATGAGCTGCATCTTATATTATAGTAACTATTGTGAACATTCTAAAAAACTTTTGCAAACTTTAACAAAGACAAATTTAACAAACGATATTCATTTTATTTGCATTGATAAACGAACAAAGGACGCAAATAACAAAATATTTATTATTCTTGAAAATGGACAAAAAATAATAATGCCTGAAAATGTAACACGTGTTCCCGCCTTATTATTATTAAACCAAGGATACCAGGTATTATATGGTGAGTCCATTTTACAATATTTTAAACCAAAACAAGAAGTGCAAGTCAAGCGAGCAACTCAAAATAATTTAGAACCAATGGCTTTCTCTTTTGGTGGTGGGGGTTTTGGAAGTATAGTATCCGACCAATATAGTTTTTTGGATATGGATTCTGATGCATTATCTGCTAAGGGGGATGGTGGTGTAAGACAAATGCATAATTATGTTGATTTGAATTATAGTGACCAAATTAGTACACCTGCAGACGATCATGATTATAAAGGTTCCAATAAAATTCCCCAAGGATTAACGGTTGAACAGTTGCAACAACAGAGGGAACAAGAAATGCAAAGAATCATAGGAGATCGCAGACCAGGTGTTTAAGATTTTTTATAGTATTTTTATTATCATATTTTTATTATCATATTTTTATTATCATATTTTTATTATAATAAAATTTTATAATAAATTTTAAAAATGGTTTAAATATAATAATTGTGATTATTATAAATAATATAGCATGTCTAATTCAAATTTATTGACTGTTTTCAACGATCATTTTGTAGAATTTGTGACGGATATTCAGAATGTCTTTCCAGAAGACCATGATATTCTTGTCGCAAAGAATTCATTGCTTGCGATTAAAAAAGCAAATCCTAGGATGATAGTTAAAATATGGAAAAACTTTATTGTAGATAAATATTCGAAAGAAATTGAATCTGGTAATTTAGAATTTTTCATGGAAAAGGACTATTCACAAGATGTTGCTGGTGCTGAATATTCTGGAAAAATTATGGAAGCAATTAATCGTTTACGCGGTCCGATTAAACAAATGAATCCTGATGATCAACAAAAAACAATGAAATATATTCAGAATTTAACTAAATTAGCTGGTCTAATCAACTTTTAATCCACTTTTTAAAAAAAGTGGATAAATAATAATTATGTGTTAGTTTGATTTAAAAAAATCTTTTTATATCAAACATATAAATGACCGATAAAACAGAAGAAAAAATGCCCGAGGAATTCCCAAAAATTATCCGCGATTTTATTTCCGACATCCAAACCACATTCCCTGAAATGTGTCCTCTAATTAAAAAGTGGTGGAAAGACAAATCTGATTTTTCATACATTGAAAATGAAGAAGAAAGAGAGAAAATGTTTCAAAGTACACAAGTATCTAGCATCAAATTTTTATTCAAATTTATTCAACGAAAAATGCCTCCACGGTTTTTCGATATTTTATACCAAAAAGAAGACATTTTTCAATCCGATTCCACTGTGGATACAGAATTTTTACCACATATTCATTTCAAAAATTTATGGGAATTTGATATTAGTCAAAAAACAAGGGATACCATTTGGAAATATTTACAATTAATCATGTTTTCTATTGTCGGTTCCATTCACAATAAGGATGCATTTGGCGACTCTGCTAAATTATTTGAAGCCATAAACCAAGATGAATTTAAGGGGAAATTGCAAGAAACCTTAGAACAAATGCAGGATTTATTTAGTAATATGAATTCTTCGTCTAACGAAGGAGAAGGTGAAGAATCTACTTTTAATATGGACAATATGCCCAATGCTGAAAATATTCAAGAGCATATATCTGGTATGTTGGATGGTAAACTTGGTAAACTAGCAAAGGAAATTGCTGAAGAAACAGCTGCGGACTTAAATATGGACATGGAAAATGTAACCGATATGCAAGGTGTTTTTCAGAAATTGATGAATGATCCAAGTAAGTTGATGGGACTTGTAAAAAATGTTGGAGATAAACTAGACACACGTATTAAATCAGGTGAAATTAAGGAAAGTGAATTGATTTCTGAAGCTACGGATATTATGAATCGTATGAAAAACATGCCCGGAATGGAAAACATTCAAGAAATGTTAAGTAAAATGGGTTTAGGAAAAAATGCGAAGGTGAATATGGGAGCTATGGAGGCACAAATGGAAAGAAATATGAAAAATGCGAAAATGAAAGAACGTTTAAGAGCCAAGGCAGAGGCGAGTCGATTGGCCAAGGAACAACAACAGCAACAGGAACAAAATGTCAGCGCACCTGTGAAGGGAGGGGGTTTAACCGATGAACAAATTTGTGCTATTTTTAGTACTGGAGAGAAGGTGGAAAAAACACCACGGAATGCAAAACCGAGTGGTGATTCTAACACAAAGCCAAAGAAGAAAAAAGGAAAGAAATAATTCTGATTATTTACTTATTTTGAATCTTCAAGAATATAAATTATATATGGATACAAAGATTATAATAAAAAGGTGTAAAATATATAAACAAGTAAATACATATATAAACAAGTAAATAAATATATAAAAATATTGTGTTTTATTTATATATATTCAAATATGTTCGCGGAAAGTAAAACATCTGGTAAACATATGATATGTGATATTAAAAATATAAAAAACACAGGCTTATTAAACAATTCTGAAAATCTTAAAAAATTATTAAAACATATTTGTACAAAATTCGAATTTAATATTTTGGGAGATTTAAAACATATTTTTACACCGGAAGGATGCAGCATTATTTTTCTTTTATCTGAATCTCATCTCACGATTCATACGTTTCCAGAAAAAAAATATATTGCTTTTGATATTTACACGTGTAGACAATATGAGGACGATTCGGATTACATAAAAATATACCAAATTTTAATAAAGGAATTGGATGCTTGTATTGAAAAAAGTTCTTATACAATTATAAATCGTGACTTTTAGAAAAAATAAGTCCTACTATATATATAATAATGAATATATCATTTTGGTCCAATGATCCAACCATTCTATTTAACAAAGATTATTTATTTGAATTATGGCCGAACAATTTTATGTGTTATGAACAAAAAATGAATGCGATTACTCGTCTCATTATTGTGATCACTGTTTTAGGATATGTCGCAACAATGTCTATGCGTGTTCTTTTAACCGGAGTTGCTACATTGATTGTTATTTTTATTTATTTTAAAATGAAAAAACAGAAGGTTACACGTGATTATATTCATAGTCAAGAAGGTTTCACGGTTGAAGGTGACCATGTTTATGGGTTAAATCAAAACGCGCGACCAAGTACGATTGTGAATCCTGTAACTTTGGAGACTGTTGTCCGCAATGAATTTAAGGAAGGTAATAAAAAAAATCCTTTTAGCAATGTTTTACTCACTGAAATCATGGATGATCCTGAGCGTAAGGCAGCACCACCTTCTTTCAATCCGGATATTGATGAGCAAATTACCAAAAATATCAAGAAATCTGTGCAGTTCATGAATCCTGAAATTAAAAACACGAATAAGCAGCTATTTGGTAGTCTTTTTGATCGTTGGGATCTCGACCAATCCGACCGTGTTTTTTATAGTACCGCGAATACCCGTGTAGCTAACGATCAGGGAGCTTTTGGAAAATTTTTGTATGGAGATATGCCTTCATCCAAGGAAAGTGGGGCTTCTAGCGGACTCCAAAGAATACGCGATTCATACAGATACACCCTTTATTAAATTTTTATTATGCTCACAAAATATTTTATTTTTATTTCATAAAATATTTTTATTTATTCATAAATTTGATTTTTTTCATGTTTTGTATTATAAACCCATATTTCATATTTCATATTTATATCCACTTGGATAATTTTATACATCAATGACAATAATTTATTATTTACATAAATTATGATTTATAAAAATAAAATATATTATATAAAATATGATATTCAATATATTTTTTTTAATTATATTTTCATTACAAAATGTAAATTGTAATTTATTTTTTAGTAATATTAGTTTTGATAATAATAATTCTAGTAATAAAATTAATTTAGTAAATAATATAAATATTTATTCTAAAGAATTACACGTGAATGATGAACTAATAAATACATTAAATTTACAGCCTACATCTGTACCTACATCAGTACCTACATTAAAACCTACATTAAAACCTACATTAGAGCCTATATTGGATCAAACATCATTACCTACATCAATACCTACATCAATACCTACAACAGTACCTATATTAGAGCCTACAACAGTACCTATATTAGAGCCTACAACAGTACCTATATTAGAGCCTACAACAGTACCTACATTGAATTCTAAATCAAAAGCATATATAAATACAAACAACTCTATAAATATTAGTAAAACTGAACTAAGATTAATCTTAATATTTGGTATTGTGGGAATAATAATAATAATTTATATTTTTTGTAAAATTTATCCAAAAATAAATAAATATGCAATAAAAAATACAAAAAATGATAATGATAATGATAATAATATTGTTACATGTCTATATAATCAAAATGAAAATGATAATAAAAATGATAATAAAAATGAAAATGATAATTATAAAATAAATAATAATACAAAAGAAGAAAATTATGACTTATTAAATATAATTGAAATAAGAATGCCGGAATGTAATATTTAATATTACTCATTTTCTTATTATAAAGTGAAAACGAATTAACAGAATTGTATTGTTAAATATATACATTTATTTTGTCCTATTTTCTTTTTGGTTTGAGTAACTGATTTTCTATTTTGAAAGGATAATTGTGTTTATTTTTGGTGAGTGTAATAAAAAATAATTATCTTCTTTTACTTCTAAAATGGTAATAATTTTTTACATATTTCTTCTCTCTATTTGATATTTATCACTCATTTTGGTTCTCATTATATAGAATAAATAATAATATCTTTATTTATTTTTATAATTATTCAAATAATTATACAATCAAATAAGATAATGCTAACTCTAACAGGTTTCGGAAAAATGCGATTTTGATTGTTTTATACAGCTTTTGTTTGATAGACATTTAGAAACACTGAAGCATAATTTATAATTAAATTATTAATAGTTTTTTTACTTATCTAATATATAAAATGGCGAATGTCTCTCCCTATACATTTGATAATATGTCTAGAATTGGAAATGATAACTGTTGCATTGATCAAAAAAGTATCCAAAACGTAGCATCATGTAACTATACTTTACAAAATTATTTTGCATCTGATTGCTTAATGCGAAAACCCATTGAATTATCTGTGACACAGCCAGGAATTTTTTACAATGGTGGTTACAATGTAGGCGCCGGTGGTTGCAACATCGATGAATCTTCCAAACTCCAAATTGGTACCATTCAAACTCACCCAAAATGCCGCATCGACTTATTTCAACGCCCTTTCGCCACCGTTCCTTATTTAGGAAGAGGTTCTGTGAATCCAGTAATGGAAGCACAAATTCAACAAGGCGAAGCTATCGTAAACAAACGAAGTGTAAACAATTTAAGTGAAAAAAGTTATATTCGTTATCATCAAACCCCATTGTTACCTGCGATTCATGATAAAGTAACCAATCCTGCAAACAGTGTAGAAGGTGTGGCTTCTCCTGGATGGATTCGAGGCGGTGTACCTTCACGTGAATTAACACGCGATACTGATTATTTCAATAAACATACAAATACCCAATATGTTTAATTATTTTTTTTTCAAAATATTATGCTTTTCCATCTTAACAAAAAATTTAACTTTTTTCAAACTTTTGTGTAAAAAAGTTAAATCACATAGTACAGTAATAATGATTATATTCTATTTTCTTTTTATAGGTATAATATATGAAACATAATAATAAAAAACATACAATAAAAAATAAAATGAAAAAATTAAATCCAACACAACATAAAAAAACTTATAAATCCAATAAAAAAATAAATAAAAAAGCTTATTTAGACAAAAAAGGAGGGAACCCAAAAATCAATTTCGCTTATACTTATCTCACAATTGATTACAAGACATTTCAACAAAATTTAAATAATTTTCAACTTTTAAACAAATACATAATTCAAAAATCACATGATTGTAATTGTAGATCCATAAATTCCCCAATGAATCAGTGCAATTATCCTACTCAACAATTAATGATTAACAATGAAAAAGAATCAATCATTTTAGTTTTAAAATATAATGATTTTGTAGACGTAACCAATAATATTTCTTTATTTTTGGATCCAAATTTTTTAAATAAAATATTAGGTCATTGTAAAATAATTCAATACATTGTAAATGAAAAACAAATTATCGGTATATATAATGTTTGTTTACATTTAACTGAAAAGAAAGGATATGGAAGTGTATTATTTAATTCTATATTAACAGCCATTAATTTTATTAAAAATATACCAGATGATTCTTTGTTATGGTTAGGTATTAATTTACAAAATGTTCAATTTGAAAAATTAGCAAATCTATATACAAATCGCGGATTTGGTAATCCTTACATAGATACGAAAGATGTAAATGGTGCAGAAACAGGGTTTACATTTATCGCCTTAACAAAATACAAAGGTATTTACATTACAAATGAAGATACTACATCAATTGCTTATGCTGAAACACTTGATTTATATCAACAATCAGCGAAAGAAAAAATAGAACCAAATTATGCTCCACGTTTTCAATTTTCACTAGATAACTCAGCTATTTTAAGTTTAAGATTGTTTCCATATATTGGACACGAAGGAATTACAAATATTATTACTAAAAATTTACAATTTGAGTCTTCGGGAATATTTCATATTTTCAACGCAATTATAAATGAAGATATAAACAAAAATATAATTTATAAATTGTCTCTAGAAACTATTGCTGATAATAAAGCTATTAAATATAATGTTGGAAAAGCTGAATCAGTAATATATCCTATAGGTTGTTGTAGTTTTCATTCACATCCAATTGCTGCTTATGTGAATCATAAAGTTTTAATTGGTCCACCTTCTGGTAATGACTACGTTGGTTTTTATAGTGGATTAAAAGATTATTTTAATCAGTTTCATATGATAGTTAGTATTGAAGGTATTTATTTAATTTCATTATCTCAAGAAATATTACAAAATAAAACCTTTTATACAAATTATAATTTAAATCCAGATTTTTTAAATCAAATGAGATTTGATTATCAATATCCAATGAAAAATCCTCAATATTATTTTGATTGGGTCAGTAATGATAATATAGATCCATCTTTAGTTCCAAAAGCATTGAATTCTTATTTTGAATGGTTTAAAATAGTAAATCAAAAATATCAAAATTTATTTCAATTACAAATTTTTTATTGGAAAGATTTACAAAGAGACACCATTGTGCAAATATTTTATTCAAAATATAATGGAAAAATTTTCACTCCTGTAAAAATGCCCAACACTTATCCAAATTATACCATATAACCAAATTATACCATGTAACCAAATTATACCATGTAACCAAATTATACCATGTAATAAATGAATTTTATGCAAAATAATATTAAATACATCATCTAATATTATATAATTACTAGTAATGAATATAATAACATTTTATAAAACCGATTATGAAATTACTTATCATTTACCAGAAGTATTTTTAGAAACAGACAATATTTCTAATTCAGAAAAAGATTTTGTAAGAAATTGTATTTATCGTCAGGATTTACTCAATTTATTTGACCTAGAAGATTTTAATGAACAAATCATTCAAGAAAAAATCATTAAATTATACGAAAAAATAAAAGAAGACAAAACATTTGATTTCATTTTAGAAAAATTAAGCAAAGAATATTATGTGAATAAAACTGATTCATTTTCTATTTTGTTTTCTTTTGATTTTTTACATGCAATGCACTTATGTGTAAGCGACTATTTAAAAACGTGTTGTTATCAAAAAGAACACTTGAAACAACTATTTGGTCTTTTGTATGAATACAAAGTAATTGATGAAACTGAATACAATAAAATATAATAGAAATAATATATAAAAGAAAAAATATTTACTAAGTATAATATAAGAATCATGGCTTCTACTCGTAATATTAATACTCCAGGTGATTATTGTTTGCAACAGAGAGAATTTAAGCAATCAGAAAATTATACTTTGTATCCAAACTCACAATATGGTGCCGCATACAATACACGACTCGCAGGTAACGGTCTACTTCCCGCACAAATACCATGGAACAAATTATCACATAATGCAGCCGATACTGAATCCTTTTTATTTGGTATCAATTCAACTAATTTGGTGAATCCTGCTCCTTGTTTTCATCCAGAAATTGCGAAATTGGATTCCGTGAATATATTTAAAAAAGAGACTACATGGATGCCTGAACCACTAGTAATTCAAAAAAACCAACGACCTTTTCCAGTCCCTAATTAAGGCTTGAATATTTTGTAAGAAAAATAATAATATTTTGAATTATTATTTTTTTTTGATTTTTTTTATTATATTTTTAATTTTTTATTATATTTTTAATTTTTTATTATATTTTTAATTTTTTATTATATTTTTAATTTTTTATTATATTTTTAATTTTTTATTATATTTTTAATTTTTTATTATATTTTTAATTTTTTGATTATTTCTTATTCCAAAAATAAGATTTTTTGGTTTTATTATATATTTTTTTTACGGTTTTTCTTGTTTTTTTTGGTTTTTTTTCCATTTTTTTTTGAGAAGACGTTTTTGTTTTTAATTCGGATTTTTTTTCAATTTCATCTGGACGATAATTTAAAAACCATTCATTGTATTCTTTTGTCCCTTTTTTGTCCTTTAATTCCTTAAATTTTTCTGCTTTTTTCGCACGCATTTCTTCAATTGAATCTTGGTGACCATAACAAATGATACTAAAACGTTTTAATAAACCTTTTTGTTCCAAACGATTTTTCTGTTGAACATCAAAAAGAAGTTTGGCTGTACATAAAATACGATCGGAAAAATATTGATAATAATCACGATTTGTATATAAGAAAGCCAAATAGAAACTTAACATGGTATCAATTGTTGCGACCCTCACTTTTTTTCCGTCTATACTAATTACATTATAACTATGACATGCAATTGGTTCATAAATAAATGCAATTGTATCTTTACCTACAAGAATTTCATAATGAACTGGAACTATCTCTCCAATCGCTTCATGTTTTACTATTTTTACATTTGTAATATTCGCATCTTTTAGACGTTCTTTTACAATTTCCGCAGTTGTTTCTGCGTCGTGTGAAATCACATCAAAATCAGCAATTTTGTTCACTTTTTTACGTAAATGCTCAGGCATATATTGACTATAGAGAGAAATTGCATATCCCCCAAAAAAAACAACACCTTGATGGATAAATGTATCTTTCACAGTTTCATATATTTCATTTTCATTTATCTCGTTTTTCTTCGACATTTCTCTCTGAAACTCAACTTGATTACAATTTAAAGAAGTCAATGGATAATTTTTATTTAACAATGCAAGTCTTTTAAACACCTTTTCAAATCGTGTATTGTCTCCGATTGGTCGGCTGAGCTCCAAATACATTCCCATTTTTAAAAAATTGGGTGGTGCATATAATATACCATTGATGCGCATTGCATCTTTCTTGATAACCTGAAACAAATCATTTGGCATATAACTTATATCAGCAATAGGTATAAAATTCACATATACCTTATAAGTTCCATGATGTTGTCCTGCTTTCGCCTCGCATTCTTTATACCCTTTTTTATAATATATATCGGTTAATTCTTTGGCGTCATCCAATGCATTCGGTGAATAAAAATCGTAATCCGGAATATCAACATCTTTATTATAAAAGCGATCTTCTTCTGGTAATTCTTCGTTAATGCTTTGGCCACCATAACAAACCAGACTTTTTCTACGCAAAAAATCTTCTAAAATGCTGATCATTTCTTTAATTTCAGGCGAATTTACAATACGTTTTCCAACTTTTTCTTGTGCTAAATCTACGGCCATACGTAAAATAGCCAACTCACATTCTTGAAAAGTCATATTTTTACTGCACATTGGATTCTTATTATTTTGATTGTTTTCTTTTTTTCTATTATTACTATTGTTTTTACTATATATTTTAGGTTTCGTCATATATTATAGAAATAAAAATAAATTTTTATAATATGAAAATATAAATGAAATTATAAATTATGATTTTTATTTCTTTTTATCTATAATCACTTCCTTGGCTATATTCTTTATAATTTTTTCAGCGTTTGCGTCATTCTGGTCCATAGACTCATAAATAATATGATTGTATTGATCTGATTTATTAGACTCTGAAAATACGCAGTCTGGATACTTCGCTTTCCATTCTGGTATCATACAAATATTTTTATAAGCAATCCGATTAATAGCTTTTTTCAGTTTTTGATTTTCTTCTGTTTCTTTCGTATCATTAAACCATTGATTGTCCTCTTTCACATACATGATTTCTCTCTTATAATCACTGCAATGAACAGGTCTTTTGGTTATATCTAAGGCTTTCAGGTTCTGTACTATAATATTAGAAATTCCTTTCACAAAGCCATTTTTGCCTACATTTTCCAAGTCAGATAATTGCAATTGGAGGGAATCAACAAATTCCATTAAATTCATAGCATCTTTGCAGGTTTCATTTAAAAATACCTGCAAATTAAATGTTTTGTTATTGCTATTAATCATATTATTTGAAATGACCGAATTGTTTTTACTTGCCATTTCCATCAAGACCTTGTTTTGTTCAAAAAGCAGATCCTTAAATTCATCGTTCTGTTTCAAAAGTTTCATTATAATATCCTTATCTGTTAAGTCAGGATTTAAATATTCATCTTCATTTACTATTAGACTTGTCTCTGTTATATTTTTTGCACACTTTTTTTTATGACGCCACAATCCTGTCTTATCTTTATAGGTCTTATTACACATATTACATAAAAAATCATGGTCTGGCGACTTTTCAGCGACTTTTGGCGACAAATTGGTTGAAAAGGTTGCTGAAAGTCGCTTTTTGTGTTTTATCGTGTTAACGTGTTTTTTATAATCACAAATTTTAGATGTATTATAGTCACATGTTTTGCACTCGAAAAAACGGGCGATTTTTGGCGACAAATTCATTGCTAAAGGTTGCTTATATTAGCAACCGAAAAAGTCGCCAGCTTTTTAACATACAAAAATAAAAAAAATTTCAATAACAAATTTAAAATATTTTTTTTAAAGACCTTACCTAATTTTTAATTTATCGTAACAATTCAAGAATTTGCGAGATTCTATACGGACTTTTCAAAAATGGACATTTTTTTTGTCCATTTTTGGATTTTCCAATTTCAATTTGGAGAAAAAAACAGTAAATTTCACACATTTTCTTTAAGTTATTTTGGGAATAACTTATTTTTTATTTATAGTAACTTCTTTGGCGATGTTCTTAATAATTTTTTCTGCATTCACATCATTCTGGTCCATAGATTCATAAATAATATGATTGTATTGATCAGACTTATTTGAATCCGAAAATACACAATCTGGATATTTCGCTTTCCATTCCGGTATCATACAAATATTTTTATAAGCAATCCGGTTAATAGCCTTCTTCAGTTTCTGATTTTCAGGTTGTTCTTTGCTATCATTCACCCATTCATTTTGATCTTTTACATACATGATTTCTCTCTTATAATCACTACAATGAACTGGTCGTTTGGTTACATCTAAGGCTTTCAAGTTCTGTACTATAATATTAGAGATTCCTTTTACAAAACCATTTTTGCCTACATTTTCCAAGTCTGATAATTGTAATTGGAGAGAATCTACAAATTCCATCAGATTCATCGCATCCTTACATGTTTCATTCAAAAATACCTGTAAATTGAATGTTTTGTTATTGCTATTGATCATATTATTTGAAATAATTGAATTGTTTTTACTTGCCATTTCCATCAAAGACTTGTTTTGCTCAAATAATAAATCTTTAAATTCATCATTCTGTTTCAATAGTTTGATTATTAAATCCTTATCACTAAGATCATTCATTATTTTAATTATTTCTTTTGTACATTTCTTTTTATGTTTACATAATCCTGATAAAAAATTATATTTTTTTCCACAATTTTCACACGAAAAAACATTTGGTACTTTTTCATTATCCATTATTATCCTTTTGTGTTTCAGTGTCGTATTATGTCTATCGAAATGACTCTTGCGAGATGTAAAGAAGTCACATTTTTCACAATGAAAAATATCGGTACTTTTTTCGTACTTTTTATTATCCATTTGTTCCTAAAATTGGATAACAAAAAAAGTACCGGCAAAAAACCAATTTAAAAAATAAAAAAATTATCATAACAAATTTAAAATTTTTTTTTTAAAGGCCTTACCTTATTTTAAAATTATCGTAACAATTCAAGATTTTGCGAGATTCTATACAGACTTTTCAATTTTGGACATTTTTTTTGTCCATTTTTGGATTTTCCAATTTCAATTTGGGGAAAATTCTTCAATTTTATAAAAATATAAACAAAAGTTGAAAATAATTATAGATAAATATAAAAATAACTACAATTATGCATATAGAAACAATTCTAAAAATTAAAATTATAATAATCAGTAGTAACATTTCTTGTTTGATATGAATTGGATGGATCTTGCACGACTGGTACAGGAATAACAATCGGATTGTACCTTAAATAAGCTGGTTTTAAACAAAATGCATAACCGCAAGAATCAAAAAAACTTGTATTATCTTCTAGATAATTATCAACATATTGAAATCTCATAGCGGTCATCTGACAACCAGCTTCGCGTGTTACATAACCATTTGGATTATTTGGATTGGTACCATTATCTGGAAATACTATAGTCATACCTGTGCGATTAAAATCAGTTAATTCATTTATATCTGGATTGTTTTTAACATTTGAATAAGTATAAGCTCTAACAAAAGTGGAATTACTTGTTAAATTTACATATTCAAGAAAGTCATTGTTTTCCATAAAAGATGTATTGGAACGATCTACAATCACTATAACCTTTCCCATAAAATCAGTTAAAGCAGAATTTCCTAAATTTAAATTGTTATTTTCAAAACTATATTCGCTTCCTAACATTATAGAGTCATATTGTTGAAAAATTTTTGAAAAGTTTGTATACATTTTTTGATTATTGCTTTGGAATCTCAAATGAATTATTAATGGATCGTTATAATTCGGTGCGGTTCCACTTGAAAAAGCATTGCTATTAATTGTTTTCATTACGTCAGAAAAATTCACATAATTGAATGTCTCTTTTACATATACATCATTGGTAGTAGAACTTGAAACAACAGGCTCATCATTTATAGAATATATTTCAAAATCTAGGCATCTTACACCTTGTTTCAAAACATTTTTTAAATTACAAATATTTACAAAATCATTTCGATAACTACCACCACTACAACAATTATATGCTGTTTTAATATAATAATCAAATAAATTACCACTGCAATCTGGATCTGATGTGCTTATAGATGTTAAATTATTATCTTGTTTACCGTATAAATTGGTCATCATGTTGCATTCGCTATTATTCAATCTGGATAAATAAATTATATACATAATAAGAATAATAATGATTAATGCGATGATAAGAAATATTATAAATGAAATAAAATTTTCTTTCATATCAGCAGTATATGAAGAAATACCTCCAGTTTTACTAGAAGGTTGATTTGTTGTTGCATTCATTGTTGGTTGATTCATATCTTAATATAATATATTATAATAGTTTTTATACAACTAAATTTAATAATAAAAATAAAAATAGTAAAAAGAATAAAAAAAGAACAAAAAGAATAAAAAGAATAAAATCAAAAAATATATATTTAACTAAAAAATTAAATAAATATATATAATAACATTACAATATGGCTGGCGGTCTTTTATCATTGGTTTCAGAAGGACAACAAAATGTTATATTAAATTCAAATCCTTCCAAAACTTTTTGGAAGGCTACTTATGCTAAGTTTACAAATTATGGTTTACAAAAATTTAGAGTTGATTATGAAGGAGCAAAAACATTACAACTTACTGAAGACTCCTCTTTTACATTTAAAATACCTAGATATGCTGATTTGTTGATGGATTGTTATTTATCTGTTGCTTTACCAACCATTTGGAGTCCTATATTACCACCACGAATAATAACTCAACCAGACGGAACTCAAAGTTATACAAATTGGGCCCCTTATGAATTTAAATGGATTGATAATATTGGAGCTCTAATGATTCAAAAAATTACAATCACATGTGGAAATCAGAAATTACAAGAATTTTCTGGACATTATTTACTTTCTATGGTACAGAGAGATTTTAGTGCTGAAAAAAAAGCATTATTTGATGAAATGATAGGTAATATTCCTGAATTAAATGATCCTGCTAATTCAGGTGCACGTGTAAACATGTATCCAAATGCTTATTATGATGAGAATCCGTCTGGTCCTGAACCATCGATACGTGGACGTATTTTATATATTCCTTTAAATGCATGGTTCAATCTGAAAACCCAAATGGCGTTTCCTTTAGTGGCTCTTCAATACAATGAACTTCAAATTACCGTTACAATGCGACCAATTAATGAATTATTTCGTATTCGAGATGTGTTTGATTATGTCAATAATTTCCCTTATATTGCACCAAATTTCAATCAATTTTATATGCAAATGTATCGTTTTTTGCAACCGCCTCCAGACATTGAAATAGGTGTGAATTCGTATTTAGATACACGAACCATTTGGAATGCCGACATTTATTTGAATTGTACTTATTGTTTTCTCTCAAATGATGAACAACAATTGTTTGCGAAGAATGAGCAATCTTATTTATTCAAGCAAGTACATGAAAATGCTTTTTACAATGTGACTGGACCAAATAAAATTCAGTTAGACTCGATTGGTTTGATTTCCAGTTGGATGTGGTTTATGCAAAGAAGTGACGTGAATTTAAGAAATGAATGGTCAAATTATACGAATTGGCCTTATAATTATTTACCGAGTGATTTACAGCCTGCACCAAGTTCAGGATCATATCAACTTACACTAATTCCAAGCAATCCAAATTTTGTGCCGTGCGATTGTCCAGATACATATCCAGTACCCAATCAAGAACAAACATTTTGGCGTCCTGGTGGAACGATTGGTCCAGGTGTAAATGCGGATGGTTCTTTAACCGATCTTATGTTGTCTGGTACTTTCACTTTTCAAAATTTAAAAGAGATTTTATTAGTATTAGGAATTCTTTTTGATGGACAATATAGAGAGAATTTGCAACCTGCTGGTGTTTATAATTACATTGAAAAATACACGAGAACCGCCGGAAATGCACCAGAAGGATTATATTGTTATAATTTTTGTTTGAATACATCACCTTATGATTTACAACCTTCTGGAGCAATTAATACAAATCGTTTTAATAATATTGAATTAGAATTTACTACAATTATACCACCATTAGATCCGTTAGCACAAGTGTTAACAATATGTGATCCACAAACAGGTGAAATTATAGGTGTAAATAAACCAACCTGGCGCATTTATGATTATAATTATAATTTTTATTTGATGGAAGAACGTATTAATGTAGTAACTTTTGTGAGTGGAAATGCTGGATTAATGTATGCTACTTAAATTATGTATATATTATAAGTTGTAATTATTATTTTATTATCGTTATAATTAATAAAATATTATTTTTAAATGTTTCTTGCTTTTCTATTAATTCCAGCATTTTTATTAATAAATTTAAATACTTTTTCAAATGCTTTTTATATAAATAAATCAATTATAAAAAATATGTATAACAAACATAATTTTTTAAAAATAAATTGTTTATCAAATAAAAAATCAAAGAAAAATAATTTTATTCCTACAAAAAACATTTTTAAAAAAGAAGAACAAAAAAAATTTAGAGTTACATTACAAAATAAATCAAAATCATTTTTAAAGCTTATACGATATCAAAACATAGCACCTACTATTTTACTTTCTTTTGTTGGAGGATGGTTAATGAAGCCTTCTCTCTACAATTTATTCACTAACCCACATTTTATAGGTGCAAGTGTAAATACATTATTGATTATGTCTTCGAGTATGATTATCAATGATATTTATGATTTGAACATTGATAAAATAAATAATCCGAATAGACCTTTGGTCACTGGTGAAATAAAAATAATAGAAGCATATTTATTTACCTTTATGCTTCTTGGTTTGTCTCAATATATAAATATAACATTTTTGACGGAATCATTACAAATAATTACCAATTTAGCTACGATACAAATATTGATATATTCGCCAATTTTAAAATGTATATTATTTATTAAAAATATTTCATGTGCATCATTGGTTTCATTTGCTATATTTTTTGCTGGATTATCCGCAACAAATCAACAAATAGTTATAAATAATAATTTTGGGATTTTCTCTCTAGTATTAACCTTTATTTTCTTAGGGTCTTTATATAATGAAATATTATTAGATATAAGTGATTATGAAGGTGATAAAATAAATAATATAAAAACGATTCCTGTTGTTTTTGGTAAACAAAATGCATGGTACATTACTCATTTTTTGTTGGGATTTAATATTTTGATGAATACAATGGCTTTAATGAGTCTATATAATATTTATATTGGATCAACATTTTTTATTGTTTCTAGCCCTTTATTGTTTCGTTCTATGAAAATAAAACAAGAAAATTTATCGAATAAATCAATAAAAAATGCGGTGAGCAAAACAAATATACAGCTGTTTATAATTTTATTGTATTTTTGTTTTTTGATATATATATGAATGTATTTTTATATAATGAATTTAGTATTGATTATATAAATTATTTATATCTATTTATATTCATTTATATCCATCTATAAGGTCCTTGACCTTTTACTTCAACATCATTTTTATATGGTTCTACAATAACATCGTTACGTTTACCATAAACAATCCAGAAGAATTTACCATTATTTCCGTAAACTGTAAATTTATTGTTTTCTACTTCAGATGAACGTAAATAGATGTTATTTGTTTTTTCATTATAAATAGGAGTTATTTGTACAGTCAAATCAGTTGCTAAATTTTCAACATAATCAGGTAATGTAATTGTTTTACAATAGTTATTTGTAATTTCATCTTTTCCGCGATAATAAACACCTGCTTCAGGTCCCTCCAAACAAACATGAACTAAGTATTTTTCTGGATTGATTGGATGTTCAATAATGAAAGGTTTGTTTGAATTATAATATAATTGATTATTTTGATAAAATACACCACCTGTAGGACCTATGTAACTTGGATCATTTGCAGAGGTAGAGTCAAGTATTACTACAACAGTACCTGTTGGTCCAGTATCACCAAGATAACCTATTAATCCCTGAGGTCCTGTTACACCAGTATAACCAGTATAACCTGTATAACCAGTACGACCAGTAGGACCACTACCAATAGGACCAGTATAACCTGTATAACCAGTACTACCAGTAGGACCAGTACCAATAGGACCTGTATAACCTGTATAACCAGTAGTACCAGTACCAATAGGACCTGTATAACCTGTATAACCAGTACGACCAGTAGGACCAGTACCAATAGGACCTGTATAACCTGTATAACCTGTATAACCAGTACTACCAGTAGGACCAGTACCAATAGGACCTGTATAACCTGTATAACCAGTACGACCAGTTGAGCCAGTATTATTAGCAATTCCATCAGCACCCTTAGACCCTGTAAATCCTTGTGGTCCTTTAGAACCTGTCGAACCAGTGTTAGTAGATATTCCATTTAAGCCTTGAGGTCCTTGTAATCCAGTAAATCCTTGTGGACCTTTTGAACCGGTGAAGCCTTGTGGACCTTTTGATCCAGTGAAACCAGTTGATCCTTGTAATCCAGTAAATCCTTGTGGTCCTTTTGATCCAGTAAAGCCTTGTGGACCTTTAGAACCGGTGAAGCCTTGTGGTCCTTTTACTCCTGTAAAACCTTGTGGACCTTTCGAACCAGTGAAGCCTTGTGGTCCTTTTGATCCAGTGAAACCAGTTGATCCTTGTAATCCAGTAAATCCTTGTGGTCCCTTTGATCCTGTAAAGCCTTGTGGTCCTTTTGAACCAGTAAAACCTTGAGGGCCTTGTAATCCAGTAAAGCCTTGTGGGCCTTTAGAACCAGTAAAACCTTGAGGTCCTTTTGAACCTGTAAAGCCTTGAGGACCTTGTAATCCAGTAAAGCCTTGTGGGCCTTGTAATCCAGTAAAGCCTTGTGGGCCTTTAGAACCAGTAAAACCAGTTGATCCTTGTAATCCAGTAAAGCCTTGTGGACCTTTAGAACCAGTAAAGCCTTGTGGACCTTTTACTCCTGTAAAGCCTTGAGGACCTTGTGATCCTGTAAAGCCCTGTGG
>Ga0214923_10003456_pt1 | contig 19791 bp, 12 predicted proteins | sample LL1510_MetaG_FD_177993 | JGI IMG/M metagenome (GOLD analysis project Ga0214923, IMG submission 177993) | Freshwater microbial communities from Lake Lanier, Atlanta, Georgia, United States - LL-1510 | ecosystem: Environmental > Aquatic > Freshwater > Lake | place: USA: Georgia | collected...
TCAAAAATCACCCCCTTATCAGGAGAATTCATGGCCCTTTGGGAAGAGCACGGTATTGATGTGACCACGAGACGGAAATCCAAGTCCAAAGCTCAGGTCCCCCGTTTTAAATCACTCGAGGATGTTAAAAGCTGGTTAGGTGATTGCAAGCGATGCGGTCTCTGCAAAGAAAGAGACAAGCTGGTATTTGGCAGTGGTAATCCTAAAGCCAAACTCATGTTTGTTGGTGAAGGGCCTGGAGCTAATGAAGATAAAACCGGACTTCCCTTTGTAGGAAGAGCGGGGGATTTACTGAACAAAATTCTAGAAGCGATGGGAATGGAGCGGAGCCAAGTTTATATTGCTAACATAGTGAAATGCAGGCCGCCCGCTAATCGCGTTCCTCATCCAAATGAAATTGAGGAATGCCTTCCTTTTTTGAAAGCTCAAATACAGATGATAAAACCTAGTCTTATTGTTGCGCTGGGATTAACGGCCTCCTCAACTTTGAGCGGCGAAGAAACAACCATGGCAACACTTCGGGGAAAGTTTCATCCTCTCGCTTGGAACCCAGAGATCCCTGTCATGGCAACCTACCACCCAGCCTACCTTCTTAGGAATCCCGCTGCAAAAAAAATCGTTTGGGAAGACATGAAGCTCGTCCTCAAAAACTTGGGGTCTCGTCTAAAATGAAGTGGGCGAAACGCTTTTTTTTGCTGAGCTTTATTTCTTTCACAATCCTGGCGTCAGACACAATTCCAGTGATTCAAGTGGACGACACGATTAACCCTGGGACTGCCGATTACATCATTTCACAAATTGCTCGCGCAGAAGCGTCCAAAGCACAATATTTAGTTCTACAGGTCGACACCCCTGGAGGGCTTTTGACCTCCACTCGGCAGATCATCCAATCCATGTTGAACAGTTCGATACCTATCGTTGTCTGGATAGGCCCCAAAGGCGCCCAAGCGGGAAGTGCGGGTGCATTAATAACTTATGCAGCCGACGTAGCTGCCATGGCCAGTGGCACCAATATTGGGGCTGCACATCCCGTCGATAGCAGCGGAAAATCAATCGATAAAACTTCCAATGATAAAGTCACTAACGACACGGCAGCCTTCGCTGAGAGCCTGGCAAAAGCCAAAGGGAGAAATTCTGAATGGGTAAAAGAATCGGTCTTCTCGAGTAAGTCGATTCCATCAACTACAGCAGCGGCACTTAAAGTGATCGATTTTATGGCAGAAGACCTCAATGATTTAGAAGTTAAGCTCCGAGGTTATAACCTAAATACAAAAAAAGGGGTTCTTTCACAAATTCCCCAAGCCCCCCGCACTTTCAAATCTGTACAGCCGACAGTTAAACAGCGAGTCGTGTCTTTCTTTGCAAACCCTACCATTGCCTATCTCATTTTAAGCCTTGGAGGGCTATGCCTATGGATTGAACTCTCTCATCCCGGTCTCATCTTTCCGGGAGTTACGGGTGCTTTTTGTATCCTCATTAGTTTAGTTTCATTTCAACTACTCCCCATCCGAATGGGGGCCCTAGGAATGATCCTCCTTGGAATTATGCTTTTGATTGCCGAGCTCTATGTCACTTCTTACGGTGTTTTAGGGATAGGAGGGATCACTGCCTTCGTCCTAGGGTCCTTGTATTTGATGGATACCAATGTTCCTGAGTTTCAACTTTCTATCTCATTAATTTTTCCAGTCGCAATGTGTCTCGCCGTCTCTGTACTTATTTTAAGTTATCTGATTTTAAAGAGCCGTCGACTTAGAATAATGGATGGTTATAAAAGTCTGGTGGGATTGTCTTCGCAAGCTCACACAGACATCACACGAACTTCTGGCAACTTGTTTATAAATGGAGAATTATGGGCTGCGCGGAGTTTCGATGACTCCCCCATTAGCAAAGGAACTGAAGTTAAAATCACAGATATTCGAGGGCTTCAACTCATCGTTCAAAAAAAGGAGAAATCTTAATGTTTAGTTTCGCGTTTATTATTTTAGTGTTTTTCGGCGGCATTCTCTTGTCCTCGCTTAAAGTTCTTCAAGAGTACGAACGAGGAGTGATATTTCGGCTGGGGCGACTGATAGGTGCCAAAGGTCCCGGACTTGTTATTCTGCTTCCAGGCATTGACCGAATGGTTAAAGTTGGCCAGCGAGTTATCACCACAGACATTCCACCCCAAGATGTGGTCACTAAAGACAACGTATCGATTGCAGTGAACGCAGTTCTTCTTTTTCGAGTTGTTGACCCCGTCAAAGCTGTTCTGAATGTAGAAAGCTATCTTGAGAGCACTTACCAATATGCGCAGACCACATTGAGATCCGTTTTAGGTTCGGTTGAGCTCGATGAAGTCTTAAGCGAAAGGGAGAGTTTAAATCGTAGGGTTCAAGAAATTTTAGATCTTCACACCGACCCCTGGGGGGTCAAGGTCTCTGCCGTTGAAATTAAACAAGTTGACCTTCCCAAAGAAATGCAACGGGCTATGGCGACGCAAGCTGAAGCCGAACGCCAAAGACGAGCGAAAGTGATCGCCGCGGCGGGGGAATTCCAATCTGCAGAGAAATTGGTGGAGGCGGCCAAAGCTATTGAAGGGCATCCAGCAGCTCTTCAGCTTAGGTATTTACAGACACTCCAAGAAGTTGCTAGCGAAAATAATTCGACCACCATTTTCCCAGTACCGATCGACCTCTTCAAAGTCTTTATGGAAAAAAAATAGTTTAATTCTTAGAAACTATCACCTAAGCCATACTTAGAAGACTGATTATAGATTTTTTGAGCACGAGGAAGCTGTGAGATGAGTGAGTTTTTTCGCTGCTCACTTCCCGGATGGGTCGATAGAAATTCGGTGGGTAAAGTCCCCCCAATTCTCGCAAAACGCTCCCAAAATCTTGGAGCTTCAATAGGGTCATACCCTGCCCTCGCCATGTAAATCAGTCCAATTTCATCGGCTTCCGATTCGTTAGCGCGGCTAAAAGGTAAAACTGCACCCACATTGGCCCCGATTCCTAGGGCTGCCATCAACAATTTTTTTTGATCTGAATCCTGTCCACCGATTATTTGAGAAAGCGCAGCTAATCCCAGCTGAGTTCCAAGAGCGACCGTAATTCGCTGTCCCCCGTGCCTCGCAGTCGCATGAGCGACTTCATGTCCAATGATTGCGGCAAGACCCGCCTCGTTTTTAGCGACTTTCAAAATACCTGTATAAACTGCGACTTTTCCGCCAGGCAGACAAAACGCATTGGCTTCCGGGGACTCAATCAACTGGAACTCCCATTGATAGTCGGGTTTGTTTGCGGCTTGGGAAATATGCTTCCCAACGCGTTGTAAGATCGCGTTCCAATGTAAATTATTTGAAACATGTTCATTCTTAAGAACTTCTTGGTAAGCCGAAGTCCCCATTTGAGACTCCTCGCTCTCACTAGTAATAATGAACGCTCGTCTTCCCGTCTCTGGAGTCGTGACACATCCCACTGCGAGAATAAAAAGCAACACAAAATATCTGCGCATAACCCCTGACCTCAGTGTCGATATCTACGTTCTACCCCGTCCAAAAAGTCGTATAAACTATTTAATGTCTTCTCCACAACTTCAACAGCTCGGTCTTCATCCTCTTGGGTTTTGCACAAATCAGCAAGCAAAACAGCCTCTGTCTCCGCCTGATACACATCTTTGACTTGATTGTTCTTTAATCGCTCGAAAGCTTCCTCGTCGCGAAACTCGTAAAAGTTTTCAAGTCCGTGGAGTTTGGTTCGAGCCACATCGGGTTGTTGCCGTTCGTAAGCATACAAGGCCGCCAGACCATCGATAGGATTATCGGAACTTACACAATCCTTAAAAACCCTGAGCAAGTGCTGAGTTTCATCTGAATAAAAGTGCTCCACTAATTCTTGCCGGTCGACACCTAATCCTTCCGAAAAACGGATCCATAAATCTAACTGGCTTTCGCTTCCATGTTCCTGATTCACTAGATTTTCCAATAACGCTTTCCTCATTTGGGGGTGATCACATTTTGAGTGAAGCGCACTCAGAAAACGGGGAAACTCTTTTTCCAAAACATAACACTCTTTTGCATACCCCTTAATTTCACTAGGACTCAAACGTCCAGAACTCCAGCGGGAGAAAAAAGAATGGGACAATAAATGTTTTTTCTGTATCTTATCTTCAAGCCGAACCCTTAAAGTACGCACACTAACCCCCTTTTTTGTAGAGTTTCATATAACAATGGGTTGATTTTGTTGAACAGCGTTTTCTAAATTTTATTTAACGCTGCGCGTATTTTTAATATTGTCAGTTGCCACAGGTCATTGAAGTGACTAGGGTATCGGTCCATGCGGACAAATGTTAAATGGTTTTTATTGGTAGCACTTCTTATTCCCTGTTGGGTGATTGGAATCAACTACGACATAGACCTCGTAGTCTTGCATGCAACCTCCCAATTTATTAATAACGATTACACTAGAGTATATGCTCAAAATGGGACATTGGGACGTTATTTTTATGGGCCCTTTTCACTTATTTTGATTAAGCCTCTAGGCTACTTCTCTTACGTGACTGTAAAATATTTTTGGCTTGTTCTTCAAACACTCTGCTATTTTGTTTTTTGGTCTGCCCTTACCGACCTTTATCCCTTTCTTAAAAAAGACAAATATTTTTGGGGTTGGGTTCTAATTTGGATAGTCTCTATCAATCCTATTCACAACAATTACCAAAGCAACAACATCCAACTGATGTTAGCTACTTTGCTTCTAGCAGCAGAACAACTCACTCTGAGCAGTTCGGTGAATCGACAAAAATTAGGTGGCTTTTTAGTTACGATTGCTGCTGGAATTAAAGTATTCCCAGGTTTTTTAATTCCTTTCTATTTTATTGTTAAGAACAATAATGTCCGTAAAGGTGTCCTTATCGGAATTTTTACGGTGGCTTTATCCCCGTTTCTCGTCTTGGGCATGCCCAAAGCCCTTTTCCTCTATCAAGGCTTTTTTAGCAACCTAACCACTTATTCCGCTGAGAATAGCCTTACCAGTACCAACGACATTCTGTGCCTCCCCTCTCTTTTAGCACGGCTAGGATTAAGTGCCAAAGTGGTCAACTCGGGGATACTCCTCCTATCGTTCGCTTTTTATACCTGGGTATTTAAACACCGCGCCCGTTTTTCAACCAACAGAATGAACCTTCATATTCTCGCTTTAGCGTGGGCGCTGAGCGTTTTGTTCAATCCCAGCACAAGACCCCACTATTTTATTTTCTATGTACCGGCCTTCTGTTCCTTGCTAGAAATTCAATACGCTTCGGAAATGAAGTTGAACAAACTATTCCCAATTGGCATTTTTCTTTCAACTCTCTTAATTGCTTTTACTGCTGAGGGGGTCGTGGGTAGGCCCACTAACGAATGGCTGGAAGCCCACAATTGGCCCACCATCGGAATGTTAATACTAACATTGATGCTAGCGCTAGTGATTAGCGTTATTCGAAAAGCTAACGTTCAACCGTCTCATGCAGTTGAATGTCTTTAATTAATGACGGGCTCTGTGCCGACCATGTCTTGAATGCCTTCGTCTATGGTGCTTTTTGTGAGTTCTTTTTTTACTAGCCTGAGAAACTCCGTAAGAGCTTCGGCTTGAAGGACTGTTCGAACGAAACACTCCCGCAGCGAACTTAGACCCAAAAAAGGGGATTTTATAAGTCAATGATGTGATCTGATGGGTTAATTTTCTCCCAAACCAACCTTTTTGATAAGCAGTGAATCCCCCGTAACATAGCCCTGCGATAAGCGCGATCGGAATAATTTTTCTAAAAAGCTGTTTTATTTTCCAAATCAGTTCTGACATCGACTCCTCACTCTGTAACTGCAGCTCGCGCTCGAAAGAGCGCAAATCTGCCTTCGGTCCCCAGTTCGCAAGGCTTGTGCCCAGTTCCAAAATGAAGTCATAAAGTCAGAAATCCATCGCCATTTTAAGGATTTAATCCTGCCGAACTGAAAAATGTCGCAGCACCGCTCATCTGTAAAATTGTTAGACAATGTGCCCAATTAAGGGGGCATGAACCTTTTCCTGATTCAGGATGGAGATTAGGGGTCGTTAGCACCATAAAAAAACACCATTTTTCCGACATATTTCTGACACATTTTTCATGTAGCGTGAAACATAGATGGCTTTATTTTTTTAGGGGGGGGTCATGTGGGATAAAGCATTTAAAACTTACTTCCCATTCTATCTGCTGGCCTTGAGCTTGACGGCCGCTGCACGCCCTACTTTTGGAACACAAACAGATGAACGTCTGTTTAACAGCATTACCCAGGTTTCAGTCACAGGGGACAGAGAACCCATCTCCGGAGGAGTTCGAACTTTAAAATCGGAAACAGATATTCGGCACCTGTTTATATCCAACGATCAACGCGAAATGATCGTATCGATCTGGAGCCCCCGTCTACATCCCTTCAAAGAACCTCCCGATTATAAAGTCAGCAGAACCTGTCGTTTTGGAGAAATCCTAGAGTCGACCCTTGGAGTTACGGACATTTCGAAAAGCCACATTTTAAGAAAAACTGGACGGGGACAGAAAGTTCCCGATGCTTTTGAATGGAGCGACAAAAATTTTACGCTCACTCAAATTAAAGCTCCCTCAGCTATCCCGTTTAAATTTGATAGTGCGGGAAAAGTATACGAATATGTAAAAACTGGAAGTTGTCAGTACTTGCCTACAGCTTTAAGAAAAGGCGAGAACCCCCGCATCTATTTTTTTAAACATCTACAGATCGCAAAAGCAATGAACGCAACAGACATCACTTTTCCCAAAGCCACCTTAGATTTCATAACTTTACTCAACTCCTCACTTGGGGCCGAATACGCCATCGTGCTTCGAGATTATCAAGACCTCGTAATAGACTTCGGAGGAGGCACTCTTTTATTGCCTTCACACTTTGGAGGATTTAGTTTTCAGAATTGCCAGAGAATTGTCGTCAGAAACCTTTTCATCGAATGGGCGCACCCTCCTCAAACATCCCCCCCAGCTTACGCGGGTCCGCAACTGAACGGTTTTTTTAGCTCTCGAGAAAACAATCACGATTTGTGGTTTACCAATATATCACTCAAAAGAGTCCCGGGGTGGGGCTTCTACTTCGACTCAACACCTGGGATCTATGTGGGCAACAACACCATTTCGGGTTTCCCTGGAGAAACTCTCCCCTCGGCTAGGCAAGGGGCTGTTCGGATCATCAACAGTCAGGACACCGTAATCACAGGAAACCAATTCGACAATTTAGGAAGCGATGGAATTTCAGTCCATGGACAATTCGCCGTTGTTCTATCCCCTCCCTACAAACTACAAAAAGGCAACTCTTCTTTCCCGTTAAGTTGCGTTGGTGTGGGGGCTTCTTGGGGATCCTTTTCTAAGGATGAGACTTTAGGCTTCTTTAACGACTCGCTTGCTTTTCAAGGAGAAACAAAACTCAGAGGAGCCACCTTTTATAATCTTGGAGAACCTGGCGCTCCCTCTTACTGTAAAGGGTTCTCCCATTGCGGCGAAATCTGCTACGTTCCAAACTCATTGATTCAACCCCCAATAGGAGGATACGTCACTAGCACCTCAAAACCCTCCTCGCTCTTCATCATTTCCAATAACCATCTTTCCGATATTTCAGGTAGAGGAATTGCCGTCCAGGGGGTCAACGGCAGAATCACTGAAAACACCATTGAACGTTCTGGAGGCCCCGGGATCGAATTAAGTGCAGACTTAGCTAATCAATTACAAGGGCCTGGAACCTACAATTTGCTCCTTAAAAATAACGTTATTAGAAATGCTGTGCAAAATAACCGATTTCTCGCAGATGAAGTGGCTCTTTTTGGAGGCATTTCGATTGGAGCAACCTCAAAAGAGAGTGATGGGAGAACCGTTTTAGTGAAAGCGCCATTGAATCAACACATCCGCATCGAAGGGTCAAAGGCTCTCATCGACCAATCGGGTTCTGTGTCGCTAATGATTTCATCGGCGAAGCACATCGATGTTTCCCATCTCACCATTGGTTCAGCTGGCCTTTTTAGAAATCTGAGTTCAGGAAGTATGAGTGGTAGTATGGCTGAAGGTTCTGTCCTGGTCACTCGCTCTCAGCAAATTGACCTTGGAGGGCTAACCACTCCTCCCGCAGTAGCCCGCCAAGTTGCTCGTACAAGAACGATCGTGATTGACTCTCAAAATGTCACTCAGTTTAGAATTCCGCTCTCAACCCATGGACAACAGCAGGCATCTGCTAATACCCTTTGGCACACGACTTTTAGAAATTGGTTTAAAGAAGAAATTGAAACTTCCCCTGAGGAAATGACACTGGTGATCGATTCCCCGGGTCTCTCGATATTTCATAAAAAACCGCCCGTGATAGTTTTACCTGTCACTAATCCACAAGTGGGAGACAAAGAAACGACTTTAACAGGCCCCACCTTAACGATTTCATCTGCTCAAAATCGATGGACGACGAGCTTAGTGCCTGATTGGCAGTCACCCCACCGACTGCAATTACGCCCTAATTATCGAGGAGTCTATCCCAATCTTTTTCTGACGATTGACCACGTCAGTCTCCGTCCCAAGAAACAGCCCGCTTCGCCATTCGAGAGTTGAAAACCTCCAATGCGACAGTTATTATTTGGGAATAATTAAGCTCTTGAGGAGTACTTCCCGATGTCGCAAAACTTATTCACTGATTTTCCTGAACGAGTTGAACAGCTAAGAAAGCTTTGCCAGTTAGATCAATTGGCACTTCCCCTCGAAGAGGCTTTCGGTGAAAAGGGGTTTTACAAGAGCTCCAATGAAGCCATGGATTTTTACTTTGGCGTTCTAGAGGAACTGGGTAAAGTAGCGGCACAAGTCATTCGTCCGCGAGCCCATCTCATTGACCAAAAAGGTGCTAAATTAATAGACGGCGAAGTTTTACTTCCAAAAGAGTTAGAGGACAATTTATCCGTATTAAAAGACCTAGGAGTCTTCAACAGTTTAGCAAGCCGTTCTCACGGGGGATTTAACATGCCGCAGGCTGTGCAGGCGATGGCCCTTGAGATACTGGCTCACGCCTGCCCAAACACTGCTCTAACCGTTGCATGCTATTCCATGGTTCCGTTTCTTGAAGCTTGGGGCACAGAGGAGCAGAAACAGCGAATTCTTCCAAAATTGATGACCTTGGAATGGAGATCATCAATGGCTTTAACTGAACCCAATGCGGGTTCTGACCTTGGGAAGCTTCGAACCTCTGCCAAAAGAGACGGAGACCGCTGGATCATCAATGGAAGCAAGATCTTTATCACGAGTGGCTCTGGCGAGGTCACATTTGCTCTAGTTCGCACAGAAGCGAACAGTTCAGGGCTTAATGGATTATCAGTTCTCATTGTCCCAAGGAAAATCGAAGGAAAAGATAACTACAAGGTCACTAAGATTGAAGATAAAATTTGTCTTCACGGCTCTCCCACCTGTGAAATAGTTTTTGAAAATTCCGTTGGAGAGCTCCTAGGACCCGAGGGCCTCGGCTTCAAAGTAATGCTCGATCTCATGAACGATGCACGACTGGCCATGGCAGCACTTGCAATAGGAATTGCTTCTAGTGCACGCGAGGAGTCTTTGAATCATGCCAGACAACGAGTGACGATGGGGAAGCCTATTCTACAACACCCTATGGTCGCTGATATGCTGTTTGAAATGGAGATGGAACTCAGAGCCATGAGAGCGATGGTCAACGAGGCAGCCATTTCATTTGACCTCATGAGAATAGCTAAGAAAACTGAAGATGAACCCCAATTTAAGAAATGGCGAAAAAGATATCGCCGCCTCACCCCTCTCTGCAAATACTACTGTTGTGAAAAGGCCATCACCATTTCACGGAATGCAGTCCAGATTTTTGGAGGGTATGGAGTCTGCAAGGAATACCCGGTAGAGAGGCTTTTACGTGAAACCATCATTTATCCGATCTACGAAGGGACCTCTCAAATTCAGTCCCTGATGGTTCTCAAAGACACTTTGAAAGATGTGGCCCTTCAAGCTACAGGCTTTCTGAGCTCCCTAGCTGGAGCCTGGGCAGAATCTAAAGTGACCTTAAATCCAGTTAAGTCCAACCTTCTTAAAGCAAGAAATGAGCTAAATTTAGCCATCAAATCGATTCTGATGAGCATCATTAAAGGTAAATTTAAAAGTGACATCGATTCGCTTAAGAACTCAAAGATTCAGCAGTTTCTCAAGGACTACTCCCTGGATCTTTTCGCTGAAAAAACGGATCTGACCTATCCTTTTCTCGTTGCGGAACGATTTACTCGCATCACTTGTGATTATTACGCGCTAAAATGCCTAAGCGATCGACTCCCAGAAGGGGATCAAAAAGCAGAACAATGGGTTCTAAATTTCGCCAATCTTGTTTTACCTCGGATGAAAATGGAAAATGAATATATGAACCATCGCGTACTATCCACAATTGATTACATGCAGCGTCACACATCTTAAACCTTTCGAATAGCTTCACAATCGATCGGCTGCTATATTGCCGCCATGGTTGGGTTATTAATTTTAAGCGCTGGGGCCTTGGTTGTTGTCGTTCTCATTTTTTTCCTACACCGATCAAATCAATCTCAATTGAGCTCAGGCTTTAAAATGCTCCAAGAAACAGTGGATACATTTCAACGCAATCTCGTGGGTGGGCAAAAAGATTTTGAAAAAACCTATGAAGCTCGAAACTCATCATTACGAACCGAACTTCAGGAAGCACTCCAGAGCAGCCGACAAGAAATGCAATCAGGCCTAGCTAATACCACGCTCCTTTTAGAACAAAAAGTATCTCAAATAGATCAGCGACTCGATCAACGCTTAAATTCACTCACTCATAATGTCGGCGATAAATTGGAAAAAAACATCAAAGAGGGATTTATCCACTTCGAGAAAATTCAAAATCACTTAAAACACGCTGAGCTGCAGCTGCAGAATCTAAACATGGTGGGACAATCCATTAACGACCTCAATAATCTTCTTAAACTTCCTCACCTTCGGGGTAATTTTGGAGAAGCTGTTCTGGAGCAGTTGCTGACTGACCTTCTCCCTCAAGATGCTTTTGAACTTCAATACCGAATTGTTCCTAGCTCAACCGAAAGGGTAGATGCTGTCATTAAGTATCCTCAGAAAGTATTACCCATTGATAGTAAATTTCCAAGAGAACAGGTCCTACCTCTTTTTGAAACCAATGACCCGGCCAAGCTGGAAACAGCTAGAAAAAACCTAGCCGAAGTGATGAAGGCTCTTGGAAAATCGATTCGCGACAAATACATTCACCCTGAATATGGAACAACTGAAATCGCACTGTTGTTCGTCCCCTCAGAAACACTCTATTTCGAAATACTAAAAAACCTCAAGCTTTGTGAGGAGCTCGCAAAGCTAAAAGTCTTTGCCGTATCCCCAAATACTTTATCCATTACCCTTCACTCGCTATCCCTTTCACGAAGCTATTATGAAATGGCAAAAGGTGTCGAAAAAACAATTCTTGAGATTAAGAAATCTCAGCAACATTTCAAAAATTTCGAAGGTCGTTTCATTGAGGTCGGACTTTCACTTAATAAAGCACAAACTGTCTTCAACACCGCTACGACCCATCTCTCTAGGTATCAATCCTCAGTATCAAGGCTAGCGGGACTAGAAGCTGAGAATCCCCCAACGGAACAAATTAGCGCGCCGCTTCAACTTCAAAACACATAAAATCTATTAAACCCGATTGCCGAAGTTAAGTTTGTTGGATTAAGAAGAAGTATGTCCCAAATCAATACAAAGTTGCCACCACAAAATCTGGACGCCGAACAATCGGTTTTAGGAAGTATCCTGATCGACAATCAAGTTTTTCACAAAGTCATCGATTTCCTAGCGCCCGAAGATTTTTATCGCCCCGCACATACCAAAATTTTTGGTGCGATGATTGAGTTGGTTTCGCAAAGTCAGCCTATTGATGTCGTTACTCTCACGTCAAAAATGAAGGGGTTGGGAATTTACGAAGAAGTAGGCGGCGCGGCTTACCTAGCGGAACTTCTTGAAAGAGTGCCCACCGCTATCAATGCGGAATACCATGCTAAACTTATTCGAGACCAGGCCATTAAGCGGAACTTAGTCTCGCTTTGCAATGAGATTGCAAGTCGTGGGTTGGACGCATCAGAAACCACTGAAGACCTTTTAGACTATGCAGAGAAAAAAATATTTTCATTATCAAGCACTAAGCAAACCCGCAACCTAGTGCCAGTTAGAGATGTCGTCAAAGACGCTTTTAGAGAGTTAGAAAAACGATTCGAAAATCAAGGTCAAATGACTGGCGTCGCCTCAGGGTACATAGATCTTGATAAGATCACCCAAGGTTTCCAACGGTCAGATCTCATTATCGTAGCCTGCCGTCCAGGGATGGGAAAAACCAGTTTCTCTTTGGGTGTGGCAAGGCATGCGGCAACTCACGTCAAGGCCCCTGTCGTTTTCTTCTCTCTAGAGATGGCCAAAGAGCAAATCGTTTCTCGTCTGTTAGCTGCGGAGGGCAAAGTCGATTCGACTCGCTTAAGGACCGGAAAGCTCACCGAGCAAGACTGGGACAGATTAACTAGAGGAGCCGGAAGATTATCAGAAGCCCCTATCTATATCGACGATACACCGGCCCTGACGGTTCTAGAAATGCGAAGCAAAGCCCGGAAGTTAAAGAGTGAACTGGGGGAAATAGGACTCATCGTGGTGGATTACCTCCAGATCATGGGTGCGACAAACAAAAATGATAATCGAGAAAAAGTCATTGCTGATATTTCACGATCTTTAAAAGCTTTGGCAAAAGAACTCAATGTCCCCGTCGTTGCTTTGTCTCAGCTGAATCGGCAGATCGAAACTCGGCCCGATAAGCGCCCGATGATGGCAGACTTGAGAGAATCAGGAGCCATCGAACAAGACGCAGACATCATTCTTTTTATCCATCGCGACGACATTGAAAACTCTCAACCAGGAGCGATTAGCACGGCAGAATTTATTATTAGAAAACACAGAAATGGGCCTCAAGGGACAGTAAAAGTAGCTTGGTTGGGTCAGTACACGTCGTTTGAAAACTTGAGCAATCAAGCTCTTTAAGAATAGTTTTTTTTATTGGTCTTTCAGACTTTTATCGTGATAGGATTTCAATTGGAATTGGGGCTATAAATTGAAAAAAAATCAAAAAAAACGAAGAGCGCGCCGTACTTTAAAACGCCCACTGCCGAATGGCGACGATCTTCTTAATCACGTTGTTAAACTCACTGGCCTACCGCACATAACTTTAAAAAACGAGCTCAAAGAGATTCTGGATAAAAAAAATATCAACATAAACAATCTAAATTTAGGACAGCTACGCTGTGCGGCCGCTAGTTATGTCCGAGAAATCATGACAAATCTGCTCGAAAAATACTCAATCAAAAAGAGTGATTCGCTGCATTAATCACGCTTAACGTGACTTTGGTTCTCATTCTTACTTTCTGACATTCGTTCGATTGAAAGGCAGGGGGATAATATGTTAGCTTTTAAGGTCTGGAATTAAATGGGGGGCTTTAGACTGATGACTTTTCGAAATGCTTACAATTTCTTCATCGTAGCTATAGGATTATCCCTCGTGAGTTCCTGTGCAACTCTCAACCAATCTAATACTCCCAATTCTAATTTACCCCAGGGAGCCGTATCCCTGAAAACAGCCGATGCCTCCGCTCAAAATGTCATCCCTTTTCAAAGAGAAAATCGCCCTCGAACAGCTAGCGACATTGAAGCTTTAACCATCGATGATGTTATTAGGCTTGAGGAGCCGAACACTCAAAACCTTTATGATAATAGTCGCTACGATTTCCCTATCACCGTAAACTCTAGAGTCGAAGGATGGATTGATTATTTTACAGGCAAAGGGCGATACCACATGGAGAGGTACTTGGGCCGTTCGAGTCGCTATATGCCGGTGATGAAGCAGATTTTTAAAAAATCTGGACTCCCTGAGGACTTGGTTTATCTAGCGCTTATTGAAAGCGGCTTTAATTTACGTGCAAAATCTCGAGCCAAGGCGGTGGGCCCTTGGCAGTTTATGAAAGCCACGGGGAAAAGGTATGGTTTGCGCGTGGATGCTTGGGTTGATGAACGAAGAGACCCAATCCGAAGCACTGAAGCTGCGGCTAATTATTTGAAAGACCTCTATTTGATGTTCGAATCTTGGTACCTAGCGGCAAGTGCTTACAATGCGGGAGAGTACAAAGTGCTGAGAGCCATTGAGGAGACAAAAACAAATAATTACTGGCGAATTTGTGAAACTAAAATGCTTCGACGTGAAACTAAGGACTATGTTCCGAAATTAATTGCAGCGTCCATCATTGCAAAAAACCCGGGGAAATATGGCTTTTCGGAAGTCGATTACCAAGAGCCGCTTCAATACGATACTTTAGAAGTGAGTCGTCCGGTCAAACTTAAGTCGATTGCAAAGCTAATCCATGTTTCTGAAGATGATATTTTAGAATTGAATCCTGCCTATGCTCGTTCCGTTACCCCTCCAACTGGTGGCCCCTATGCTCTACGTGTGCCACCCGGAACAAAAGTTCTTTTAGAAAGAAGTCTCGCATCGAATGCACCTATTGTAGAAACAGAGGAGCTACCCAAGGAAATCACTGTGAAATCAGGGGATACTTTGAAATCTATAGCAACCCGATATCGAGTTAACAGTAAGGAACTCGCCAACATCAACAATATGAGTACCAAGGAGAAACTCTCCCCGGGAACCCAGCTTGTCCTTCCAAAAGGAGCCTCTCTACGCTCCGTTCAAAAATCTACAATTACCCAAAATCGTAGGACACCCTCATCAGAATCTACGACTTCAACTTCATCAGATTTTGTCACTCACGTAGTCAAGAAGGGGGAATCGCTCTGGTCCATTTCTGAACAATATAATGTGACTGTGCAGAGTCTTTTTAAGTGGAACAATCTAAAGCGCTCCCAAATCTTTCCGGGCAAGCCAATTAAAATTAGAACTGCTAAAAACAAAGAGCAGGGAAAAGCTGAAAATAAAAAAGACTCTCTAAACAACTCCTAAAATACATTCCCCGTAAACTAGATTAGGACAGTTATTAAAACACCCCTATCGTAAAGTTAAATTTAATTACTTCCTTATCCCGTCCCAACCCTTGAGAAATATCGATCACAGCTGGGCCCACGGGTGTTTTGTACCTTAATCCAACTCCTACTCCGTCATGTCTAATATCTGAAAACCAAGATTGACTCGCAAGCTTCGAAAAGATTTGCCCTGAGTCCACAAACACGGCAAAACTCAAATCGCCAAAGACGACGGTTCTTAATTCCCCCCGAACATTGTAAAACCCAGTGGTAACCGAACTTGCCAAAGGATTAAATCTTCTCGGAGAAAACCCTCTAATGGAACCCTGCCCTCCCAAAGAAAGATCGGTTAACAGTCGAGCTTTCGGAATGGGGTAACGATGGTCTATCGAATCGGCGAAACCAGCACCAGCGTATAAAGCCAGGCCAAAGGGTTCCACAAATGGGATATAAAAAGAGTTTCGAGCCATTAACATGTAAAAGGAGACCTCCTGGCTTGAGGCAAGAGCGGGAAGAGCCAGTTCTCCATCTAGAGTATGTAAACTCCCTGAATTAGGATTAAAACTATCATCCCGAAAATCAAGTTGAATACCAGGCCCAGTAGAACCGATATTAACAACCTCAGTCGCTGGCGGAAAACCGGGCTGATAATTGGTCCCATTTGGATTAGTTGGATTGTTGGGATCATTGGCGTCCATGATCACTAAGGTCTTGGTCGAAGTCCGTTCATACCTATGAAATCGATAAATGAACCTAAGATTCTGGGTGAGTTTTTTTTCAACCCTCTCCTCAATTCTTGCACGACTCTGGAGGTTCGAAATCGTTCCTCCTGAATTTGTTCCCACTTCAAAATTGTCCAAGCTTGCTTGGCTGTAAAAAACAGCAGGAATATTGAAAAGGTAAGGAGCGCGATAGCCCAAAGTGGCTGAGTATTCCACAAACGGAACTAGCTTCAATTTTTGAGTTAAAGGCAAACCCAATTCTGTTCTAACAGAGGCAGTTTGGTTAAGACCAAAAACATTATTGTAGGCAACCCCCACAAACCCTCTTAGCCTAAATCTTGGATCTTCGTACACTGCTCCAAGCCCAAGTTCCCCACTACCGGCTTTGGTTTCAAGCACAACCACTTTTATATTTTTTTTATTCTTTTCCTTTGGATCAACCGTGCCAATCAATTCCACTCGCGAGAAGAGCCCCGTTAAAAGCAAATCATCTTCGGACTGTCTGATTTTCTCAATATTATACTTATCTCCAGTGTTAAGCTTAACTTCTCTCTCGATAACTTTATTCTGAGTAAATCTATTTCCTTCAATAGTTAAATTCCCCACAAAATACTGCACTCCCTCATCGATGGATATTCTCACAATCGCTTTCGAAGGGTCCTCGCCAAAAATAACATCTTCACCTTTTTCAATTTTGATGTCGCTATAACCCTCTTGGAGGTAGAACCTCTCAATCGCTTCTTTGGTATTAGCAATAAGACTACGACGAACCGGATCTCCCACTTTAAATAGCAACATCGTCTCTAGCTCTTTGCGCCGTTCTGCGTTCACTCCGTGGATATCGATACGATTGACCACGGTTTGACTCCCCAACTCAACGTTAAAAACGAGAACGACCCCCTTTTTGTCCTCAGAAAAACTGAGCCTAGGCAGGGGTAGAGAGACCCTTAAGTACCCATCCTCTTCGAGGTGTTCTGTAATGTTTTTGCATGTCTGTTCAAGTCCTCCTTCCCAAAACACCCCCCGACTTAAAACGCCAGAGCCAAACTCATAGAAAAGTCTTCTGAACTTTTTCGCACCAATTTCACTCGCCCCATTAACCTCAATGGAATCAATAATAACTTTCGTACCTTCATCAATAACAAACCGGTAGCTTTGCACCGTTTCCGACTTGTTCTGCTCTCTTTTTGCTGAGACGGTACAAAAGTGATAGCCTACCGCTCGATACTTCTCTTCAATCAACTGCTGAATAAATCTAATAGGGTCGGATTGGCCTAAAACCTCTGAACTAATCCACTGCTGAAGCAAATCTGCCGAAAAAACTGTATTCCCCTGGAAAATAAACTGGTACTTTTTGCCAACTTTTAAAATGAACTCAACCTCAACCTTGGTCTTCTTCTCATTAAAATTGAGATTGGTTTCATCTACTTTTGAATCAGGATATTGATTCACGATGAAATACTCGTTCAGGCTATTGATCGAAGCCTCCAGAGCTGCCCTAGTAAATGGATCCCCTATTTTCAATTTTACCGCGCGTCGAAATTCGGCATATTGCTCTTTATCAATATTTCCTAGCTTAATTCGGCTGATTTGGGTTGGAACACCTTGCTGTATATTAATCTTTAGATCAACAAGTTCAGTATCTGGAATTTTTTCAATAATAGGCTCGACTTCAGCAAAAAAATAACCACGCGCCTCATAATACCCTTTAATTCCCTGCTTCAATAATGCAACTTTTCGTGGCTCTAAAACTTTCCCGGGTTCAAATAAATCTATTAAGTTTTGAACCTCACTCATCAGTGGCGAACTTAAATTCGAAGTATCAAGTTTCCTAAGTTTTTTTGCGAGCCCTACATCTAATAAGATCTCAAGCCCCTTCGGAGTCTCTTTCTTCCGTAATAAGATTTTCTGGACCTTTCCATTGTTTATAAGACCTCGGATCCCCTGATCAACTCGCGATGGGTTTAATGGCCCCCCTACTTCCAGGGCTAAGGCTTTTTTAATTAAAGCAGCCTCTGAAGGGCTGAGAAGAGGGGCTTCAATGGAATAGATGAGGGATGGATAAGCAGAGACTTCAGCTACCACTCTACTCAAACTGAAAACGATACCTAAAATCCAAACCGTAAGATTTGACAGAGTCGTTTTGGGTTGTCCCGCGGATTTTATCGACTGCACTCGCATTAACTGTAAAATTTTCATCGAGTAACTGTTCTATTTTAAACTCTTTCATCGCATTCTGGTCTAAAGTACTAGAATAAGATAGTTTTGTCTTATTGGTAATGTCTTTTTGTATTTTTAATGCGGGCACAGTGGCATCCGAGTTGTTTACAGTCGACCCCGACGGAAGACCTGTCGAGCCTCCGCTGGCTCCCTGGGAGCCCTGCCCTGTTTGTGAACTCCCTGACGGTCCCGTTCCAGTCCTCTGCATGTTCACTTTGATGTTCACTCCTAACTCATTTTGTAACTTCGATTGCAGAGGACTTTTACCCACAAGAGTACTTCCAAAATCCAAATAATTATCATCTTGACCCCGCGTGGTAACTCCCAAAACTAATAACGCAATGAGGTCGGGTTCTGCCAGAGCGGGTACGGAACTCAATCTGATCTTGTAGTCTTGAGGTGTTCCGTAGGCACTCAAATTGACTTCATATTCAATAGGAACTTGAGCCCGCTGTTCTTTGACAAAACTCTTAGCCGAAACATTGAATCTAGGATTTATTTTTTCTCTACTTTCGAATCTGACATTTCCGCTAACCAAACTAAACTTTGTTTCCTTAAAAAATACAGTCCCCTTAATGCTCTCAGCAGCTCCCAACAAGCCGAGCTTTGAATTATCCCCAACTAAATTAAAGTCCCCTTTCCACTCCGCTTGCATGACTTCTGTATCCACAATAAAGCCTTTTTCAGCAATGCATCTCAAATTAAATCGCAGTGAAGTAGAATCCGAACTATTTGAGGGAGTGATATTAAAATCTGAAAGAACCCCCTCATCAATTCTGCAATCCCCGGACAACAAGTAGGGGAACTCTTTTCCTTTCAGCGAAAGGTCACCACTCACCTTAAGTTTTAAATAGTTTTGTTGTTTGAAACCTACCCCTCTTGCCACCAACTGCAAATCGGGAGAAAAGCTCTTGAATCTATCTATCCTCACCCCCCCTTTTATTTGAATATTTCCCCCTCCGTGGGTCGCCTCAAATCGATCTATATTAATATTGTCCTGAGTGAGCGACATCTGAGTTCGAACATTTCTAAAGTCTTCTGCTAAATTTCTAATTCTGAAACTGCCATCTTCGATGGCAATGTTCCCCAACATGTCAAATTTCGGAAGATTTCCAGAGACACGAAGACCCGCGGTCACTTTTCCGGTTCCATACTCGAGCCCCGGAATAAATGGCTGCAGATAGATCAGGTCCAGCTTCGAATCAAGTCCCGCTTTAATGGACTGGCCTGGCTTAACTTCAATATAACCGGATACAAGGCTATCCCGACCTACGAGCTCAAAGGGAGGAATTTTAATTGCCCCCTTTTCAATCATGAAAGCAACTGGAGAACTATTTTTCACCGGCGCTGTTTTAAGATCCACTACAATGTCCGCAAGGCTACCTGCTCCGCTTACTGAATCCCAATTATTTAAATTTCCCTCGAGCTCGAGATCTCCAGTCGCTCGGATACTACCAAAGGCCGGAAGCTCTTTACCAGACCACATCGAAACAAGCGGTAACAGATCGCAATTCTTGAAATTTAACATGACTTCAGACACTGGTTGATTCTCGCGCCTTATCGTGACCAACCTCCCCTGCAGTGACTGGCCGAAAAGGTTGCCCAAAAACTCAGTTTTGGAAGGCGTTTCTCTGATGGAAATATTTGAATCACCCAGTGATTGGTTGCGATAAAAACTCTTAATTAATTTAAGTTCCCCCTGACCGTTGGGATGCGACAAATCTCCTTCGAGCTTCACTTGCCCCACAATTTCTCCAGAAATCGGGGCCCCTTTAAA
>Ga0214923_10003457_pt1 | contig 19778 bp, 13 predicted proteins | sample LL1510_MetaG_FD_177993 | JGI IMG/M metagenome (GOLD analysis project Ga0214923, IMG submission 177993) | Freshwater microbial communities from Lake Lanier, Atlanta, Georgia, United States - LL-1510 | ecosystem: Environmental > Aquatic > Freshwater > Lake | place: USA: Georgia | collected...
GGTACACCGAAGTGCGTATGTCAAAGCTTGCTCATGCTTTGCTGGCTGATCTAGAAAAAGAAACCGTTGATTTTAGTCCCAACTATGACGAAACCGAATTCGCACCGGTAGTGATGCCGTCTAGAATACCTAATTTGTTGGTGAATGGCTCTTCAGGCATCGCGGTTGGTATGGCAACCAATATTCCACCGCATAATTTAACAGAAATTATTGATGCTTGTGTCGCGTTGGTGGCAAATCCTTCGCTAAGCATTGACGAGCTGATGGAAATCGTTCCCGGCCCGGATTTTCCAACAGCTGCTATTATCAATGGCCGTGCCGGGATTATTGAAGCTTATCGCACTGGCCGTGGGCGGATTTCTATTCGAGCAAGAACAGAAATTGAAACCGACGAATCATCCGGTAAGCAAGCGATTATTATCAATGAGCTGCCTTATCAAGTAAACAAAGCCCGATTGGTTGAGCGTATTGCCGAGCTGGTGCGTGAAAAGCGTTTAGAGGGCATTACTGGCCTTCGAGACGAGTCTGATAAGCAGGGGATGAGGGTAGTGGTTGAACTGCGGCGCGGGGAAGTTGCTGAAGTTATGTTGAATAATTTATACGCCACAACTCAAATGCAAAATGTATTTGGTATTAATATGGTGGCCTTGGTGGATGGCCAACCTAGAACATTGAATTTAAAACAAATTCTTGAGTACTTTATTAAACATCGACGTGAAGTGGTGACAAGACGTTGCATCTTTGAGCTAAAAAAGGCACGCAGTAGAGCCCATTTGTTAGAAGGCTTGGGTATCGCATTAGCGAACATCGATGAAATGATTGCGTTGATAAAAAAATCACCCACCCCTCAAGACGCGAAGGAAGCACTGTTGGCTCGTCTATGGCAGCCTGGCCTGGTTCTAGGCATGTTGAAAAATGCCGGTAGTCATGCATCCAGGCCCGATGACATTGCAGACCATGAAGGCCTTTCAGATGAAGGGTATCGTTTGTCTGCCATGCAAGCGCAAGCCATCCTTGAATTACGATTGCATCGCTTAACGGCCCTAGAGCAAGATAAAATATTAAGTGAGTTTGAACAGCTGCTTGAGGTGATTAAAAATTTATTAGACATTCTTGGCTCGCCGGAGCGGTTGATGCAAGTTATTCGTGATGAGCTTTTAGAAATGAAGGCCCAATTCGGAGATAACAGACGCACCGAAATTACTGCTTCACAAGACGATTTGACTATAGAAGATCTCATCACCGAAGAAGATGTCGTGGTGACGCTTTCTCATGAGGGGTATGTCAAATATCAACCAATTTCCGCTTATCGTGCGCAACGCCGAGGTGGTAAAGGCAAATCAGCCACTCATGTCAAAGAAGAAGACTTTGTGGAACGCTTGGTTATTGCAAGCACCCACGATACGTTGCTCTGCTTTTCAAATCATGGAAAATTATATTGGTTAAAGGCGTATCAATTGCCATTGGCAAGTCGTATTTCTCGAGGCAAGCCAATCATTAATATTTTGCCGTTGGCAGAAAATGAATCCATTAATGCCATGCTGCCCGTAAGAGAGTACGCGGAGGGGTTATTCGTATTTATGGTCACTAAACGTGGTACGGTGAAGAAAGTGCCACTGACGGCCTTTAGCCGTCCCAGAAGCAATGGCATTATTGCCGTTGATTTGTTGGATGACGACCGTTTGGTAGGGGTCGATATTACGGATTCATCAAAAGATATCATGCTCTTTTCAGACGCTGGTAAAGTGATACGTTTTGATGAAAATCTGGTAAGACCCATGGGCCGCACCGCGCGTGGTGTTCGTGGCATGCGGTTAAAAGATGACCAATCTGTTATTTCATTGATAGTCGCAAACGCTGGTGGAACCATTTTGACCGCCACCGAATTTGGCTATGGAAAACGGACCGATGTGGAAGAATATCGTGTAACAGGGCGTGGGGGTCAAGGCGTGATCTCCATTCAAGTGACGGAGCGGAATGGCAAAGTAGTTCGTGCGGTTCAAGTCATGGACGCGGATGAGGCGATGTTGATCACGGATCAAGGCACGTTGGTACGCTTTAAAGTTGCAGAACTTTCGATTATTGGTCGCAATACGCAAGGGGTTCGATTGATCAATGTGGTTTCTGGTGAAAAAGTGGTTGGAATGCAACGTATCGATGATGTCCAGGAGGACGACGAACATCTTGAGGAAATCATAGATACTGATGAGGGCTCTTCAAATGAAGACGAGGGCGTATAATTTCGGAGCAGGTCCATCCATGTTGCCTTCGTCAATATTAGAAGAGGCAAAAAGAGAATTATTGGATTGGCAAGGCCTGCAAATGTCCGTGATGGAAATCGGCCATCGCAGTTTGCCTTTTCAAGCATTGATGGAGGAATTGGAGTCTAAATTTCGTGATCTTTGTGGGATCCCTGATGACTACGACGTGCTATTTTTAGGCGGGGCAGCCAGAACCCAGTTCGCAATGATCCCGATGAACCTCCTAGCCGATGGTGAGCAAGCCGGTTATTTGATCTCCGGAACTTGGTCTTTATTGGCCTACCAGGAAGCCTGTAAATTAAAAAAGGCCTATTGCATTGCAAGCAGCGAATCGGATGGGTTTCTTCGAGTACCGACGTCCTTTGATAACGATTTCCCGAAAAACACGACTTATGTCTACTATACACCGAACGAAACAATCAACGGTGTTCGCTTCAATCAGGCGCCTGATGTCGGTTCAACTCCGCTGGTGGCGGATATGACCTCATGTCTGCTTTGTGAACCATTCAAGGTGAAGGACTATGCTTTAATTTTCGCTGGCGCGCAAAAAAATATTTCTATCGCCGGTCTTACCATTGTGATTGTCAGGAAATCGATGGTTGAATCAAAGAAAGGCTTGGTTATTCCGACCATGATGGATTACAAAACCCATGCTGAACATCGCTCACTCTATGCAACCCCTCCAACGTTTAATTGTTACTTGGCTTTAAAAATGATGGACTGGGTTAAGGCCCATGGTGGTGTCGAGGAACTTTTCAAAATAAATCAACTCAAAGCCAAGATCTTATATGACTACATTGATGCCTCTTCTTTTTATCAAAGCAGAGTCGAGAAATCATCGCGATCGATAGAAAATGTTTGTTTTTCAATAATAAGAGAAGAGCTTGAACCTGCTTTTATTGAGCAAGCTGCGCAAGAGGGGTTGTTGGCTCTTAAAGGACATAAAGCGGTGGGAGGTTTGCGTGCCAGTTTATATAATGCGATGCCCTTGGAAGGTGTAGAGTCACTGATCGCTTTTATGCAATCATTTCTAGAGGATAATAACTAATGTCATCTCATGATTTTATCAGTTGTCCTGTGGAATCTATTCAAGGAGATATTCGAGTTCCCGGTGATAAATCCATTTCGCATCGTGCCATCATGTTTGGCGCTATTGCGAAAGGGACTACCACCGTCAGTGGTTTTTTAGATGGCAGCGATTGCATTGCCACATTGCGTGCTTTTCAGTCTATGGGGGTGCACATTGAAGGGCCTGTTTCTCAGCGTGTTATTATTCACGGGGTAGGGAAATACGGTCTCGAAAAACCAGAGGGCATCATTGATTGCGGTAATTCAGGGACCTCCATGCGTCTTCTCGCTGGCATTTTAGCCGCCCAATCCTTTGACAGTGAATTGACTGGAGATGCAAGCCTTTTAAAACGTCCCATGGATCGGATCAGCCGTCCGTTGCATCAGATGGGGGCTAATATGATCACCAAGAACGACAAGCCGCCTTTAAAAATATATGGTGGGCAGTCGTTACAGGGTATTACCTATGACATGCCAGAAGCAAGTGCGCAGGTCAAATCATGTCTTCTCCTTGCAGGCCTTTATGCAGACGGGGAGACGCGCATCATAGAGCACGGCATCACGCGCGACCACACCGAGCGGATGTTGACTGCTTTTTCTTATCCTTTACACAAAGCAGAGAATACACTGGTTATTAATGCACTGAGTGAATGTCAAGGAACAGATATTCTTATTCCCGGTGATTTGTCATCCGCCGCATTTTTTATTGTTGCAGCGACCGTGGTTAAAGGATCGGAGCTATTTATTAGAAACGTAGGAATTAACCCTACACGGACAGGCATTCTCGATATTTTAAAAGAAATGGGTGCCAATATAAAAATTACCAACAAACGTTTATGGGGTGAGGAGTTGGTGGCTGATCTTTTGATAAAACATGCCCCATTAGAAGGCATTGATATTCCGGCATCGATGGTCCCTCTTGCGATTGATGAGTTTCCTGCTATTTTTATTGCAGCAAGCTGTGCAAAGGGTCGAACGACCTTGCATGGTGCAAAAGAACTGCGTCATAAAGAAAGTGATAGGATTAAAACAATGGTTGATGGGTTGCAAACCGTGGGCATCGAAGCAAATGCCCTTGAAGATGGAATAGTGATTCATGGGGGGGAGCTGCAAGGAGGTGTGGTCAATAGCCGACATGATCATCGAATTGCAATGGCTTTTGCGATTGCTGGGGCTGTAGCTAAAGCCCCAATCACCATCATGGACTGTGCAAACGTGTCCACTTCTTTTCCACGATTTGTAGAAACGGCCAATGCCGTTCAATTGGCGATAAAGGAATTTCAAGATGCTTAAAAAATCGAATGTGCCTGTGATTACTATCGATGGCCCAAGCGGGACAGGTAAGGGCACCATTTGTCATTTATTAGCCGCGCATTTGGGGTGGCATTTCTTAGATAGCGGTGCCTTGTATCGATTATTGGCGTTATCTGCCAAAAAAAAATCGATAGAATTCAGCGATGTCAACGAACTGGTTAAAGAATCATCTTCGTTAGATTTGCGTTTTGCGATGGAAGAAAACAACCGATCGTTGATTTATTTAAATGGCGAGGAAGTGAGTGAAGCGATACGCGATGAACATTGTGGCCAAAATGCTTCTAAAATTGCGGTTATTCCAGAGGTTCGTCAAGCCTTATTGGAAAGACAACGGGCTTTTGCAACGCCCCCAGGCTTGGTAACCGATGGTCGGGATATGGGAACCGTCGTTTTTCCTCAAGCGATTTTAAAGATTTATTTGTATGCTAGTGTTGAAGAAAGGGCCTCAAGACGTTATTTGCAGTTGAAACAAAGCGGAAATAGTGTTAGGCTCGCGCAGGTTGTAGATGAGTTGAAGCAACGTGATCAAAGAGATACCGAGCGAGAACACTCACCAATGAAGCCTGCAGAAGATGCGGTGCTTATCGATACAACAGGTCAAACAATTGATCAAGTTTTCACCAATGTGGTACAATTAACTAATGAAAGTTGGTTTAAAAAGTAGGTTGGGGCAACGCCCAGGCGACTTGTACGCGAGAACGTTGAAATAGCAGTAAAAAGGGGGAAGGGTGAGCATCACTCTTCTAATTATTAACTAAAGAGTTTAATAACATGTCTGAGAGTTTTAAAGATTTATTTGAAAAAAGCATTGTCGGCGCACAATTCTATCCTGGGGCGATCATTTCTGCCAAAGTCATTGATATCGATGATGATTATGTCACCTTGAATGCCGGGTTAAAATCCGAAGGAATTGTAGCGATTGAAGAATTCCACGATAAAAATGGGGAATTAGAAATCACAGTGGGTGATACGGTTGAAGTCGCATTAGATTCCGTAGAAGATGGCCATGGTGAGACCCTATTATCAAGAGAAAAAGCAAAACGTCAAGAAGCTTGGCGTAAACTCTCTAAATCACATGAAAAAAATGAGACTGTTACTGGATTGATATCTGGAAAGGTCAAAGGTGGATTTACCGTTGAAATTGGCACAATACGTGCGTTTTTACCGGGCTCTTTGGTTGATGTAAGACCTGTTCGTGATTCTTCCTACCTTGAAGGGAAGGAGCTTGAATTTAAAGTTATAAAAATGGATCTCAAACGTAACAACATCGTTGTTTCTCGTCGTGCTGTTGTTGAAGAGGAAAGCAGTGCCGATAGACAAGCACTCCTTGACTCGTTGCATGATGGCCAGGAATTAAATGGTATCGTTAAAAATCTGACTGATTACGGTGCATTTATTGATTTAGGCGGTATTGACGGCCTATTGCATATCACTGACATCTCTTGGAAGCGTGTGAAACATCCTAGTGAGTTGTTAACCGTTGGCCAAGACGTTCGAGTTAAAGTATTAAGCTTTGATAGCGATCGTAACCGCGTATCTTTGGGCATGAAGCAATTGGGTAATGACCCTTGGGTGGATTTGGTTGAACGCAATGCCGTAGGTAAGCGTTTGAATGGTAAAGTGACCAACATCACCGACTATGGTTGCTTTGTTGAAATTGAAGAGGGTGTTGAAGGGCTTGTTCATATGTCTGAGATGGATTGGACAAACAAAAACGTTCACCCAAGTAAAGTGGTCTCGTTAGGTGATGAAGTCGAAGTCATGGTTCTTGAAATAGACCAAGAGCGTCGTCGTATTTCTTTAGGTATGAAACAATGTGTCGGCAATCCTTGGCAGAATTTTTCAACCACTCATAGTAAGGGTCAAAAAGTAAGCGGAAAAATTCGTTCTATTACGGACTTCGGTATCTTTATTGGTCTTGATGGCGAGATTGACGGTTTGGTTCACTTGTCTGATATTTCTTGGACTGTTCCAGGCGAAGAGGCTGTGAAGTTATTCAAGAAAGGTCAAGAGTTGGAAGCTGTTATTTTAGCAATTGATCCAGAACGTGAACGCATATCCCTTGGATTGAAGCAATTAGAAGGCGATAATTTCTCTAATTACGTTGAAGCAAATCCGAAAGGCTCCGTTGTCAAAGGTAAAGTAACGGCAGTTGATGCTAAGACTGTGACCGTTGAATTGGCTGATGATGTGCTTGGTACGATTCGTGCATCAGATTTGTCTGATGAAAAAGTCGATGACGCGACGACCTTGGTTAAAGAAGGTGAGGACATCGAAGCGAAGATCATCAATGCGGATAGAAAAAACCGCACCATTACGCTGTCAGTGAAAGCGAAAGACGCGGAAGATCATGCAGAGGTCATTAAAAAATACTCTAAAACGGGTGAAAGCACCGCGACCTTCGGTGATTTACTGAAAGAAAAAATGGCAAACAAAGACAGCGAGTAACTGTGGTTTGATGAAAAAAAAAGCGTAGTTTACTACGCTTTTTTTTAAGCTTTCTTTTGAGATTCTGCCTGTTGATCTCTAAACAACAAGGATAATTGTATGCGAATCATTCTTACCCTGTTTTATATTATTCTCGTCATACTTGCTGTAAGTTTTGCTGGATTAAATGCGACCCCGGTTCAAGTCAATTTTTATTTTACTTCATTGAATATGCCTGTTTCTGTTCTAATTATTTATATCTTTGGTATTGGTGTGATCGGTGGCTTTATGATGTTTTTATTTAAATACTGGCGCCTTAAAACAGAAAACTTTAAAATCAAAAATCAATTGAAACTCACTGAAAAAGAAATTAAGAATTTACGTGCTATTCCTTTGAAGGATCAGCATTGAGGCTGTACTTTCTATAGCCATTCTATTTTCAGGTAGAATGGGTATATATGATTTATTTATCGTAACTGCCCACCCGTCATCGCGAGCGTAGCGGGTGATCTTTATGAGTGGCGATGTTTTTCTTGCAGGAGATCCCTCGTTACGCTCGGGACGCACAGCCATTAAGTTAAGGAAATACGGTCATCCCCGCGCAGGCGGGGATCCATTTCCCTGGTCGAACCTAGCCTGAGTTGGGGATGGATTCCCGCCTGTGCGGGAATGACAAGGTTTCTTAACTTAATGGCGGTGTCGAGATGACGGGGGGAGTGGGTTGTTACTATTTTTCGGAGAATTCTAGTGATTCATTTATGGCCATTATTATTACCTGCTGCTGCTTGGTCGGGTTTTTGGGTGGCTAGTCGTAATTTAGCGACCAGTGACAAGCCAACGAAGCACGAATTTTCTCGTGAATATGTCGTTGGATTGAATTTTCTCTTAAATGAACAGCCGGATAAGGCAGTTGATGTATTTATTAAACTATTGGAAGTAGACAGTGATACTGTTGAAACTCATTTGGCGTTAGGTAGTTTATTTCGCCGGCGTGGAGAGGTCGATAGGGCTATCCGTATTCATCAAAATTTAATTGCAAGACCCCAGCTCAGTTTCACTCAACGAAAGGAAGCCTTGATGGCTTTAGGTCAGGATTATATGAGTGCGGGTGTTTTTGATAGAGCGGAACGAATTTTTGCAGAAGTAGTGGAGTTGGGTGGTCATCGTGAGGTGACGAGCTTGCAAGGATTATTAGCCATTTATCAACAAGAAAAAGCTTGGGAAAAAGCCTTGGAAATTATTCAAAAGCTTGAATTATCAACGGGCAATAGTTTTCATTCTGAGGTCGCTCATTACCATTGTGAAATCGCTACGCTCGCATTGAAAAACAATGCCTATGACAAAGCTCATCATGCCATAAAACAAGCACTTGCCGTCGATAAGCAATCGGTGCGCGCCAGTTTGATGCTAGCCAACCTTGAAATAAAAAATGGTCGATTGAAACAAGCGATAAATACCTTAAAAAATGTCCCTGAACAAGATCCTGAATTTTTAACAGAAATCATTGAACCCTTGGTGCATTGCCATCGTGAATTGGATGCCATGGATGAGTGCGTTGATTATTTGGAACAAACACTTGCTGATAATCCACGAGCTTCGGTTATTTTTGTAGTCGGAGATTATCTGCGCCAGGAAAAAAGTATAGATATTGCAATTGATTTTGTTTCCAGTCAATTAAGTAGGCATCCTTCGATTCGAGGGCTAAATCGACTTATTTATTGGCATTTAGAAACAGCGCATGGGAAAGTTCGTGACAAATTACAGATGCTTTATAATATTACAAGCAAATTTCTTGAAAACAAACCCATTTATCGGTGTGGGCATTGCGGTTTTGGTGGAAAATTATTGCACTGGCACTGTCCTAGTTGTAAACAGTGGAGTCGTATGAAGCCGATTCATGGTTTAGAAGGTGATTAGACATGGCTGCTATTCAGTTAATTGTTGCGTTAGATTTTGAAAAAAAAGCAGAAGCCTTGGCCTTGGTAGAAAAACTAGATCCTGGATGTTGTGCGCTTAAAGTAGGCAGTGAAACGTTTACTTTGTTTGGTCCTGATTTTATCACTATATTGGTGGCCAAAGGATTTAAAGTATTTCTTGATTTAAAATTCCATGATATTCCAAATCAAGTAGCCAGAGCGTGCAAGGCAGCAGCAACGCTTGGCGTGTGGATGATCAATGTTCATGCTTCTGGTGGTTCAGCCATGATGAAAGCGGCCAAAGAAGCACTGACCCCTTTTGGAGTCCATCGCCCATTGTTAATTGCAGTAACGGTTTTGACCAGTATGAGTGAAGCCGATTTGCATGAAACAGGTTTCAAGGATTCATTGGAACAGCGCGTGTTGGATTTAGCCAGGAAAGCGAAGGCGGTCGGACTTGATGGTGTTGTTAGTTCAGCACATGAAGTCGCTGCGATTAAAAGCCACTGTGGTACTGACTTTATAACAGTAACTCCAGGTATCCGTTTGGGCAATGAAAAAACCGATGATCAAACACGTATCATGACACCAACATTAGCGATTAATGCGGGAAGTGATTATTTGGTTATTGGTCGCCCGATTACGGCAGCACCTGATCCTGCCATGGTGGTTCAGGATATATTACGAGATTTATTGTAAATCATGACCAATGAACAGGCCTCTTATTATCTGCAACAAATGAACATCCAATCTTGGGTGCTGAGGCAATCATCGGCTAGCCTTAGTGAATTAGACACAGTGGCAAAGCAAGTAGCGAATTGCGAACGTTGCGCTCTTTCAAAATCACGGACACAAACGGTTTTTGCTCGAGGCCACCAGAATGCTTCATTAATGGTCATTGGTGAGGCGCCTGGATTTGAAGAGGACAAACAAGGGCTGCCTTTTGTAGGGCCTGCAGGGAGCTTGCTTAGTAAAATGTTAGCGAGTGTAGAAATATCCTCTGAGGACGTTTTTATGACCAACGTTTTAAAATGCAAGCCACCGTCTAATCGCGCCCCGTCTTCTGAGGAAGTCAGGCTCTGCAGCAGCTATTTAAAGCAACAAATAGCGATTGTAGCTCCGACAGTGATTTTAGCGGTAGGGCATTTGGCTGCTCAGTACTTATTAGAAGATGACATGTCACTAGATACGATGCGAGAAAAACGGCATTTCTACGAAGGCATTCCTTTGTTGGTTACCTATCATCCAGCCTCGTTGTTGCGAAACCAAAAAGATAAGAAAAAAGCTTACGTTGATTTAATGCGGGTAAAAAAACAATTGCTTGATGCGTCGTGAGGCATAGAAGTTGCAGGGGGGTTACCTTCATCGAATTGATCATGACGTTAACTTTGGTAGCCATTCTTTTTCTATTGGGTATGACGACGATTTCAGCGTTATATAAAAAAAATCAATTACAACGTGTGACCAATGAAATAACAGCCGCAATTCAATTTGCAAAAACACAAGCCGTCTTACTTAATAAACCCTTGATTTTACTTCCCATATCTAAGGAGCACGGTTGGTCTTCTGGATTCATGCTGTTTGTAGATAATAGCCAACATCAATTACCTTCAAATACTTCACCCATTTACCAATGGCAATGTTCAAAAAAAAATACGGACGTTATTTGGCATGGATTTAAACAGGTTGATTATTTGATATTTTCTCCAAAGTTACGTCTTAATGTGAGCAATGGCTATTTTATTATTAAAAATAACCTATTACAGATTAAATTGGTTTTAAATCGTCTTGGTCGTGTGAGAGTTGTAGGAAAGTGGAATTAAATCTCATCCAATTCTAATGTTGATTAACAGGCCCATATTCATCGTCATCATCGTCATCGTCTGAAGGAGCGTGCCTATTTTCTTGTTCACGAGCAAGTTTCCATAGACAGACACAGGTTGCAAATTGCAAAGCTATTATAGAACTACCAAATAGGCTAAACCCCAATGAAAACGCAAAACAATATTCAGGACTATCTGCAAGATGATGAAAAAATTCTATTGCAAAAGGAGGGAGGGGAATCACTGCATGTGAAAGGTTAAAGTTAAAAAAAGAGCTATTATCAATGCTGATATTCGCCCACACGTTGTGTAAATCGATTTCATCTATCCCTTTAAATTCGTCAAATCCCTCCGAGCATAATTTATAACAATAATATGCAAACGCGATTGATCCAGCAAAACCTAAGGTTAATCCAGTCCCTGCAATGGCCGCCCCCCATCTTAAAGGCGGAGACTTTTTGAAAAAACCAAACCATCCTTGAGAATTTATTGGCATGGAAGCATTCCTTGATGAGCCAAACGTTGAAAACCAATGGGCATTTTACACCGATTGACTTGAATGTTAATAGGATTTGTTGTCATTTTTCTCTTATACGTATATCACTCGATTTCGCAGTTTTTAATACTTAACCGGGATCCGTTCGGGCTGAGGAGGGGTTTACGCCGTCTCGAAGCTTATGCAACAAGGCTTCGAGACAGGGCTAGCGCCCTTCCTCAGCCCGAACGGATTCAGATAAAATGAAAAACTGCGGAATCGAGTATCAGAATACAAGCGCTGTGACTCCCGAGCGGGCAGAACAGGGACCCGATTTTCAGGCAAACTGTAGTGGCGATAAAAAATACCATAAAGTTAAAAAATTGACCATAAATTCGAAAGGTGTTACAATGTAAGTAATTTAATCATATAGTAAAAAAAATGCCAGAACCTTTGCATACAGATTGGGCCGAATACTCTAACAGAATATGCGAGATCCGCAGGAAGCTAGAGGCATTAAATTCTAAAAGCATGCTGTTAAGACTGGAGATCTTTGAGGGCTTATTAACCTTACAGGAGCTTGAAGAATGCATTACACTTCAAAGCGATGCGAAGGGCTATTCAGAATTAGCAAAACTATTTGCTAGCCGTTGGGAGCGTATCCGGGGCACAAATTTGTGTTATACGGTCCAACCCACACAGTTGGTTAACCAACTGTGTTTGGACATCGCTAAAAAAATATCACCCAGTATCAAAGACGAATCTGACATAGAAAAACTAAAGGACAAAGAAGGGCCTTTTTGCTTACTCATGCCGAGCATTGAAAATGCGGTTACTGTTCATTTGGACAACATTCATTCGTTCCCTTTGAATGGGTTTATACTTTCAGACAATCAACAGGTATTTATTCCTATCTTAAGATGTTTAGAGAATGCATCACAATCTGATGAAGGTCATTTGCAGCATATGGTGCTTATTAATGATCAAATTAAGCTGTTAACGCCCAGTGAAATCAGACGTCTATCTAATCATTCTTACGAAGCAAAAACTCTTTATAATGCGGTTATCGAATACAATAAACACAGGCTTTTTACAGGTTTGGGGGGGAAACTTAAAGACCTGGTTAAAGCACTTCGAGCTGGGGGTGCTAGCGCAGGTGGCTCTGAGTATAATGCCGGTGTTAATGCTAATGAAGGCATCCTAGCGTTTTATCAGTACTGGGAGTCATTGCCAAGTGAACGTAAAGATGCGATTTATAAAGAATATTCCGGACTAGAACGGACACTTTCTTTGCTATTTAGACCGAAAGAGCTAGATTTCACAGGGACCAGATTTTGTGTTGAATTATTGGCTGATAGTCTTGATCCCATTGCAGGGGTTTGTAGTAGGGTCCCTTATTTAGAACAGCAAGTTCTGAAAGCAAAAGGAGCCTTTGAGAAAGTGCTTCGTGATGTTCATTCGCATCAAATCCATCAAAATTTAAAAGAGCCTAGAAATATTCTTCACCGGATCTATGCGCTTTCGGCTGAAGATCAAGAGGTTATGTTTGCACCAAGTAGGTGCAAAGATGCTTTAATGTACGCACTATTTTATGCGCCTGATGCAATGCCTTTATTTGAAGAGCACGTACTACCTGATCAAAAATCAATCTTAGCGACGATGGTTAATTCCAAGAAAGAGTCTGTTTTGGTGATTGCCGTTAAAGCGGGGGCTTTAGAAGCTGTTGACTTACTGCTTCGTTGGGGAGCAAGTCTTGAATCCAGAGATAACATGGGGAGGACGGCATTGCATTGGTCGGTCACCTTGGGTTATACGAAAATTGCCGAGCATTTATTAGCACAGGGTGCAGATATTAATGCACTAGATCTTGAAAATAACACAGCACTGCATTTTGCAATTGATAATAATAATACTGAAATGGTGCAACTCCTTATAAAACAGGGTGCGAAAATTAATCTTAGAAATCATCAAGGCAGAAATGCTTTTAATATTTCTAGGGGTGAACTGAGAGATCTCATTTTCTTGCAGTCGGTTGGTTTGTCGTTGGAAGAGCAACATGAGTTTTTTTTAAATATATTTAATGGGAGTCATCGCAGTAATCTTGCCTTTATTTACCCTTTTGCCCGTTCAGATATTCGACTGTTTGATAAATTCATTAAAAAATTAGATGAGTTGCCAGACGAACGATTAAAAATGGATACCCTTTCTTTGTTGGATAGGTATGGTCAAAATCTAGCGCATCATGCTGCTATCTTGGGTTCCTTAGAAGGTCTTAAAATGCTAATAGAACGGCATGTGGATATAAATAAAAAGTCAACACAAGGTAAAAGTCCACTCCATAAAGCCATCATTCATGAGCATTATGTGGTTGCTTGTTGTTTAATAGACAGAGGTGCTGTGCTTGATGACTCAGACGAAGATGGCCATACGCCGTTGCATATGGCAGTAAAAACAAGGCAACCTAAAATGGTTGAGTTATTACTTCAAAATGGTGCTGGATTAGTGGCAAGGAACGCGGCAGAGAAAAACGCTCTTGAAATTGCCGTAGAGGTTGGAAATCGTGAAGTTTTAAAACTTATTCTACTCAAAATGGTGACGTTACCTATTCTTGTTCAAGAAGATTGTCTTCTTAATGTTAAAAATCGAGCGTATCCAAATGCCTTGCTTTATGTTGCCGAACATGACTGTTATTTATTTGCGGCATTATTAGATAAAATTTTAACATTCTCGGATGATTCATTAAAAAATCAACTTCTTAATTCACTGGATGCCAATCGCTTGAGTCCAGCAATCTGGGCGATTAAGCAAGGATCAAACGACATTTTAAAAAAATTATTAGCATCTGGAATGATAGCAGAAAATCAAATATTGAACCTTTTGCATTGGGCCTTGGTCCTTGGTAAAGAAGATATTGCAACAGACATGATAGAACAAGGGGCTGATATTCAACTGGTGAATACACATGGAAAAACCCCACTCATCTTAGCTGTGAAAGCTAATTCTGGAAATATGGTGAACTTGCTTCTTAAAAAAGGCGCTCACTTAAATCCAAGAGATAAGGAAGGCATGAGTGCTCTTGATTGGGCAATTAAAAATCAGACATCGAGTATCTTGCCTATCTTGCAGAAAATCGCAACATTACCTGTCGATGAGCAGGCCGCTTGCTTAATAAACGTGCCTAATGGGCCTTATGAGAAAGTGGTTGATTATGTATCAATTGAAATGCCAACGTTAAGCGCATTTTTCATTACAGAACCCGAACCAGTCGATGGCATAAAAGACACATTAACCAGGATGCATTTTAATGAGCATATCCAAAACATCGTTTTTCATTATCAAAAAATGAAAGACAAGTCTCGCTCTAATTCAAAATATAAAGAAGCAATATTGGCTACCAAAATGCTGTTGCTCGATTGCATGAATGCCAAAAAAGAGTTGGTTCAGCACAATGATCCAACAAAGATATTGGAATTTCAAGTTAAATGCAAAAGTGCTATACAAAATGCTCGGGGTATTTTAGAAAAGCATCGAGGATGGAAAAGGGTGTTGAGGATATTTTTAATGGCTGTAACCTTTCCTTTTTCTTTGCCTCTGTATGGATTGGGGGTGTTTTCATTAAAAACGACATCATCGACATTGGCCGATAAATTCGAGGAGGATTTGTATAAAAAAAGGATTTCTCCTTCTGGTGATTCTGTGGGTTGATAGGACGAAGAAAGCCCTTCATCGGCTTTATCCCCACAGGGAAGCTGGCCGATGAGAGCAGTTAACGATGGAAAATTATTTGTTTCTAATTCGATGAGCTTCAAGTACTAGAGTAGCGAAGTAGTTATAGGACATGTAAAAATTGCCTTTATCACCTCTTTCTTTGCCCCAAGAATTTCTGAGCGTAAATAATCCCTTGTATGTCCGACCATAGCTATCTTTAGCAACGGCAGAATCATCATAGCCAGTTAAAACCATTTCATGTCCGCCGTATTTGAAGTCTGGATTATCACCATTGATAAAATCAGTGATGTCTTTAATAATTTCAGGCGTTAGCACCCAGGTGTCATTGACAGCATGGTATTGACCAAGCGCGCCCGCGGTACCAAAATTGACATCAGCTAAAAGAGCACCCACTGGTAAACGATCCTTGGCATTTAGTATGGTTTTAATGTTTTTAATAACAGATGCCGCGGTTTGTTTTTCTTTGAGTGTAAATTCATTAATGATTGGTGACCAGCCCATTTTTTGCTGTAAAGACGTACTGAGTTGATGATAATCCACCGGTGACATATCGGTTGAAGGAATCGGTTCTTCTTGGGTTGGGTATTGATTAAGCCCACCACAACCATAGATGGCTTGTTTTTCTTTATCAACGACACCAAACAAACTCAACTGCGTTAGGATGTAAGGCGCCATTGAGCCATCCCAGCCACTAGGAATGGTTGCATTTTTTTCTAAATAATTTCCTAACTCCAATGAGCAAAGTTGACTGATATAGTCTCCTTTCCCAATAATCGCATCTATTGCTGCAGTGACTGCAAAGGTGGCACAAGTCCCATAATGACCTTGATCTAAGACTGGAACATCATTCATGCCTAACTGTACTTTTTTTGGCAAAGAACAGGTGCTGGCAAATAAGGAAGGGTTCGCTGTTTCTGTTAGTTTGTTTGCAATGTCGTTTTTCTTATTATCTGATAGTTCTAATTTCAACAACTTGATATGCTTTTCAGCAGTATTATTGTTGCCGGCTTTAAGATTCGTGCTTGCTGTCGCTGGTAACGATTGGTCTATTGTTCCAACGATTTTTACTTCATCAGCAGCAGCAATCGAGGTTGTGAGTCCAAGAAAAATAACCAAGGGGGTTAAACGCATCATCTAAGCTTCCTCATAATATTGTTTTAAAAGAAAATAAATTGTACATAAAAAAAATAATTATTCAATAAATATACTCACTAGTTGCAAAGAAAAATGGGAGTATTTAATAATCCCGTATATGGACCCCGCTGTTACTGAAAGAGATCAATTTATGAATTGCGATTACGGACAGCCGAGGGTGTTTGTCCCGTTCGTTGCTTGAAGACGTTGCTTCCACTCATCAGGGTGTTCTATAATACTCTTGCAGAATAATTGGTTTGATTTTAATTGTTCAACCAAATCAAGCGTAATAGAAGTGTTTTGTTCGTATAAAATAGACACAGCTTTAAAAAATAAAGAAGCATTTTGAGGATGATGTTCCTCCAGGATCTCTTGACGAAGCTCGGTCAAATAGGATTCTACGCCCATATACAGATAACGACCAGTCAATAGAGAGCATTGCTGAAGAGTTGACCTCATAGCGGCCAACAATTGAATTTTTTTTAAAGGCTTTTTTTTGTAATCAGCGATACACTCTTCATAAAATTGAATCTCATCCTGTAAAAGCTCAACCTCAACCATATCGGGCTCGTTGGTAAGCGAAAAATACTCAAGTTGTTTCTTATTTGACTCGACAGTTTCTTTATACCTATTATATGCTATCTCGTCAATTTTCTTGAGTGACGCCTCTGTTGCCTTCTCTATCTTTAAACAAAGCTCATTTGGGCTATTATTTTGTGCAATATTATGAAGTATTGCAAGGCATATTATTTGATGTTCAAGGTCTAAGGGATTAGAGGATTGTCCATGCTTAATAATTATGTTTTCAAGTTCTATCCCTGAATAGTTAAGCGTTATAGAGAGTTTTGCTGCCTGTGGAAGTGTATCAAGAATATCAGATGCGTCTGGGCTTATACGGACGTGTTCCCCAATTAAGCTCGAAGTGGTTAAATAATGTCCGAAACTATCGCGTGGTTGTACGGATTTAGCAGTACTGCTTTTTAGTAAGAAAGACGTTCCGGAAAAGAAATATAGCTCATTTAAATTTGGTAGCATGTCCTCATTCAAAGCTACTGATGGTGTTCCCCATGATGACCCATTTTTAAAATGTTGTTCTTTAATTTTCTCAAGATACTCTGTGCATACTACATTAATAAAGGCTCCAATCCGCATATCTACATGGTTGAAAAAGTCAAATTTTGTATTGCTCTGAATTTCAGTTAGATCGCAAGCGGTAAAACTTCTGTTGGAACATAGTGCATAAGTTCGACCATATTGGGCTTGATCCGTATGGAGTAACCCAAATTTTTGATGGCTTTCATGTATGATAATGGTGAGTAGACCTTTCTTAATCAGTTCTTTTACATCGGGATCTAATCGAAGATTTTTATACAAAGCCGTTGTCGCGTCAATAACAAGTGTTACTGGTTTATGGTCTGGATTGGATAAGACATGATTTCTTATAAAACGATTAACATCTATACCAGGTATCAATCCGGTTTGATTTACAATAGGGCCTGCACAAAATACGTAAATATCCGGATTGCTATCCGTTGTACTTTCAGTAATGAAATCAAATTCATAATAACTTGGTTTTATGATTTTTATGGTAGGTGCTTGAGATCCGGTATGCATTTTCTTTGCGACCTGCATGGCAATAATAAACGCATTTGCTCCTGAAATGCTGGGGGCAGTAAAAAAGAAGTGATTTGTTAGTTGCTCTTTCTGCACATCTAAGCATTTGAGTAAGGTATCCTCTGATTCTTTATAAAAATCAGAATATAATTGTTCGATGTCAGCTGAGGTTTGCGTTACTAGCAATAAACTGATGTCATGCACAACAGCATAGACACAAAAAGCGAATTTAGAGTAATTATGAGCATAAAATTGAAGGGTAATTTCCAACATCAACGCTATACGGCATGTAGCAGTGGAGCTTAGTTCAGGGGCATTTTGTAATAATTTACAAAGACAAGTGGCTAAAAGACGAGTTGGATGTCTAGGGCTTTCTGCTATTAATCTTAATCGTCCGAAATAGGTGCTCTTTAATAATTTTTCTTTGGTAGTAGGCAAGTAAGCAGCAAAGGAAGTGGCCTGTCTAGTATCGTCTTTAACGCTTTTTTGACGAGCTATGTTTTGAGCTATTTCCCAAAGCGAAGCGATTACTCCAGCTGCTGCCAATGTTATTTTCATTTGTGTCACATAAGGGTTGTCTTTATGCATCATTACTAGGCCGATTGAGTGGCTACTCGTTTTGAGTACCGTAAAGGGGGGGATCGGCTGTTGATGATATTGAGAAATAATTGATTCAATTGGGGAGTTTGCAAGCAATGACACGGGGAAATATATGTTTTGCTCTATTTGATCTTGGGTGATTTGAAAGCATTCTAGCAATTTAACCAACAGTTTTTCACTGGTTACGTATTGTCGATGATATCCCCCGTTCTGATTTGCAAGGGGGTTATTAGAGTTGACTTTGCAAAAAATAGATAGTTCAGCGATGTGAAGGTCGAACATGATGTTAGATAAGTTTGGGAGTGAATCTTCAGAGTTTGTTAGTGACGTGAAGAAACGATAGGAATCTTGTGCTAATGATCTTTTCATTTTAGAGGCACGCCAAAATCGCTGTATAACAAGGGCTGATTTTTTTTCTGTAAAATCTTGCTGTTCTTGACTAATTTTTGCCTCGAAACGTCCTGAAGAAACCTTTTTAGAGCGCCGCTGGCTCAGCACTGTGCTTTCTAAAGTCGTGTTTTGCTTACAATAATCACTCAGATCACGTAATGCCTTTGTTTTTTCGATAAATTCTTTCATCGGTCACACATTGTTTGTTCAAGAGCACCTAACTGATTTTTCAAATGGTCTTTTTTATTAATCATAATTTTGTTTCCAAAAAGATGTTTTCAAATGGTTTGGTTCATAGTTTGAGTTATTGTATCGCATCAAGATGAAGAAAAATTTGTTTTATTGATTGGTTCCTGGGGTGATGCTTGGCGGATTGTTGTTGTCGATTACTTTATTTAGCACCCATTGCTGAATAGCCTTTTCATTTAAACTAGTGGTGTCAAATTTGATTGAGGGATCATAAGCAACATTGTTTCCTCGTGAACGATGGCGATATACCTTCATGGCATAATACAAGGTTGCGATCGAGCTTGGTAAAGGCGCTTCTGCGAGATCCAAATAATTGGTATCGGCATTGGTTGGTAGTCCAATATGGATACTACCAGGTATTTTTAAAGCGGTATCCATAAAATCAAGGCAGGCACTGCCACAAAAGCCATCGGTTAATAAGACTAGCTTCGTATTAGAAAGTGCAGCAGTGTGCTGTGGTGAGGGACTTGATTTGGCATTATTCAGATCACAATGTTCAACCATCAATTTTTCATGCCGCGCAAATGCTAGCTTCATTTCAGTGTAAATGGAAGTCATACATTTCGTATAAATTGATTCTGTTTGATGTTCGGTCGCGTGATTTAATGTGCTTTTTTCGAGGTATCTCAGATTGGCTTTGGAAATACGCCATAAAACTTGAGTGTTTTTATCTCTTGTGCGCACTATATTATCAAGATAGGCTTGGCCATAAATGTTGGATAATAACTGCTCCCCCCAACTTGAATCCCCACCCGTATTTCCCCGTAAATCAAAGACA